>Ga0123356_10002208_pt1 | contig 20946 bp, 10 predicted proteins | sample TergutEmb28metaG_2_FD_92546 | JGI IMG/M metagenome (GOLD analysis project Ga0123356, IMG submission 92546) | Embiratermes neotenicus P3 segment gut microbial communities from Petit-Saut dam, French Guiana - Emb289 P3 | ecosystem: Host-associated > Arthropoda: Insects > Digestive system > Gut ... | reverse complement strand
TCAGCGCCTGCGGACACGGCACTATCCTTGCAGTCCCCTCAGGATTGGGCGTAGACAACATCCAATCAGCGTGAAACAGGCAACCCTCCAAAAGCACGGCGTGTTCGGGTGCGCCAAATACTTTGTTGCAGCTGTTTCTATGGCAATTCTGAACAAATTCCATAACGCCGGGCCTACCCCAGTTTCCGTCAAACTGCCTTATGGTCTCATCTATGCAGTCCCTCAATAAACCGCCGTGCTGATTTCCCAATGTCGGCGACCGAGCGGGCAAACCTATCTGATGAGAGAAGCAGTCAAACATTCCAAGGCCGCCGCCCGGTATCATAAAGTCTATCTGATTAGGGGCAACATCTCCGCCTGTATTGCGGCCCATTATAATGACTTTTTTACCGCTGCCGGCAAGCGCGGTGTGCATCGGCATGGGATTGCCATGCGGATACCCGCCTGTAAACGTTACTTCAAAACATTGACCGCAAGCCGCCTCGCTCATCGCTCCGTAACCGTAAGCGATAAGCGGATTATCTGGATCCACAAACGGGCCCTGATCCCAGCAGGTATGAGCCTTACCGCCATCTTTGTAACATTTCTCTTCGGCTATGGCGCCCAAAAAGAGCTCAACGTCGTCTGCGTCGCAAGACTTGCTGAGGCCAAGCGCCGAACCTCTGGGGATGTTTTGAAACCATGAACAGGTAGGCTTGCAGCCGTCCCAGTAACTGGAGAGCCACCTCGTCTGGGCAGACACGCCTGTAGTCAAAACACCGGCAAACAAGGCTGTAAACAGCGCAACTGTAACGAGTCCCTTTTTCATAATGCCATCTCTCTCTTTTCGCTTTATTAAGGTTTAATGTTAATTATTTCTGTACAGATGTATTACTTCAACAGCAAACTCCTCTGAACCACCGCGCCGCTGCCCATAGTCATCCTGGCCATGTACATCCCGCGTGCCTGCCCCGCGCTGTTCCACGTAACTCTCGCCTCGGTGCCGCCGGACCGGTTCCACACCGTCCTGCCGCGCATGTCGTACACGCTGACGCTCCTGACCGTGCCGTCGCCGTTCGCCGAAAAGTGTACCGAGCCGGGGCGGACGCTTACCGAAGCGAGGCTGCCGGACGCGGAGGGCTTGGACGGGCGCGCAACTTTTGTGGGCGGCTTGCCGAACGAGGCGGTGTCGGCCGGGGCCACCTTGGAGACGATGTAGGCGAGAGCGCCGATAAGGCCGGCCTGATAGTCCAGACCGCCTTCGGTGGACTCGTATGCCTGAATTTCGTCTCTGTAATCACGCGGATTTCTGTTTCCGCCGACTAAGAACCCGAAATACCTGTTTCTCGGCGGTATGTCGCGCGAGGCTATCAGGGTCCAGTTCCAGTCGTCGTCGTTGTCGCTCAGGTATACGTTTCTGTGGTGGGGCTTTGAGGCCATTCCGCCGCTCGGGGGCATTCCCGGGCCGCGGTCGTCAAACCCTATGAGGAACGAGTAGTTCCTGCTGTTTTTGCCGAGGATATAGTCTACCTGATTGTAAATAAACTGATCAAACTCACTCACTTTCGCCGCGTCTGAATAAAGCGCGGCGGAGAACGCGTGGTTGCCCACGTAGCGCAGCGCGCCCCACCCGCCGCCGTGAGTGTTGACGCCTTCGGAATTGGTCTGGTTGCTGTACGGCGCCACAAACGTCGTACGCATGTGTTGAAGGTGCTGCGCGGGTTCTGTGTGCATCGTCGCCGAGATATAGGCTGCCAGGTCATGGGGGTTGTCCCAGTCGAGGCCATGGTTGTGATAGCTTGTCGTCTCATTTCTCATGCCGCTGCGGAACGTGCTTTCGCCGGTAGCCGCAAACATTTCCGCCGAGGCGATATGGTACACCAACGGAACCTTGCCTTGGCCCATTGCGCCGTAAAAACCGCCGCCCGACGACCCCTGAGACGCGCTCGACCCGCGCGCGGTGGCGTAGGCGTAGGCGTTCCTTGCGTGCAAAAGGCACAGGTCGGCGTAGGCCGGGTCGTACTTGCGGTAAATTTTCGACATTATGGCAAGCGTGGCAGCGGCAAAAGAGGGCATAACCCGGCAGTTGGGATTTTTGAAGATGTCGCGCGGCCCGTCCGCCTCACCGCCGATGCTGTTCGGAAGGGTGCTGTTGAACCCGGCGGTCACCCAGCGCGCGTGATCCCGGCCCTGGCCTTTCTGAAAATAGAACGTACTCGCGTCGGGCGTAGCCTTTATTATCCAGTCAGTCGCCCACTTCAACTCCTGCAACAGGTCGGGAATCCCGTCCGGCTTCCCGCTCGCCATGCTCCACCTCTCCCTGTCCGTCCCCGTAGCCGCCATGAAGTCGCTGTAGTCAAACCCGTGGTAGATGTCGTGGAAACCGGTCGGGAACACGTCGTAGGCCTTGGCGAGCACGTACGTCGTATAAAAGAACGGCTGCCCGAACTTGGAGTGGTCTCCGCAGTCGAACCACCCGCCCACAAGGTCGTGGGTTCCGTCTCTGTCCTTGAGGTAGCTCTGCGTGTACGTGTACTCCATAAACAGCCAGTTCGGCCCCTCACCCATCCTCTGCGCCCCGTAAAACCGGGTAAGCATCCAGAGCGCCTTCTTGTACTGCTCGGGGGTAAACGCCCCCTGAGCGGTCTGAGCCAATACGGTGGCGGGCCCCCCCAACATGCAGATTAAGGCAACGGCGACAGCAAAACGGCGAACAGTCATGGCGATACTCCTTCCGAATACCGGTTATACCTCTATAAAATTAACGTTCTTATCTATTTAACCAACACGTTACTCCGAACAACTGCACCGTTATTGAACCTCACTGTTGCCACATACATCCCCTTAGGGGTTGCCGCTGAGTTCCATTTTACCTGTGCCGATGAGGCGGAGCTTTGTGTGAAAACCCTTTTTCCCGCGATATTGTAGATACTTACCTCGCTGATAGCTCCGCCGTGCGCCGCGGTAAAGGTTACGGCGTCGCGCTTGGCGGCTATTTTCAGGCCGGAATTTGCCGTTGCGGCCGTTTTATGCGGATTTGTGCCGGTGGCGGGATTTCTCCATTCCGCGGTTTCGGCGTGTTTTACAAGCATGTTGTAGATGTACGCGCCGGAAGCGGTCATCGCGTTGACGTCGGTCAACTGGGCTGCTGTCCAGGCGGCTACGGCAGAGTTTGTAGTCCCCGAGTTGCCGCCGTTAGCGGGTGCCCTGAAAAACGCCGAGCCCTCATTCTTATTGTTCAAATTCCAGGCGGCAGAGGAGATCTTGTGTTCGTCAAGAAGGGCCATCCAGGCATCGGTATTGGCGGCATTATGGGAGTCGAAGTTAGCGCCGTTTCCGCCATCGGCGTGGGTAGTACCCCATTCGCTGACAAATATTGCCAAATTTCTCGCCAAAGTGCCCTCAACGGCCTGCCTGAAAGTCGGGCGTGACGCCGCCGTTTCACCCGGTATGCCCCCCGAACTAACGACTTGGCCCGTGATGGGGTGGCTATGAGCATAGAAATGCAGTACATACGCGACGTTATCGTCCACAATGGGGTCAGGTATGTGGTCAATACGCTGACACCAGCGCAGAGTCGGCACCAGCACAAGATTATCGGAGTGTTCCCGGATTGCGGGCAGGATCTGCTCGGTGTAATTCTTGAGGGTAGCCCATGTTAAGGAGGTTGAGTCCGGTTCATTGTAAATCTCAAAAATCACATTGTCATATTTACCATACTCTTTGGCTATTTCACTGAAAAATGTCCTGGCGATTGCGGTTTCGGCCGCCGTATGAGCGGTGTGAGAGTGCCAGTCTATGATTATATAGACGTCTTTGGCGATTGCCGCGTCTATGGCGACTTTCACACGGTCAAGGTTGGACTGTGCCCCGGCTAATGACTGGCTGGCGGGTATATAGTAGCCATTGGAACCTATGCCCAAAGGCGCCCGGATAAGTTCCGCTTTCCAGAGGTCCACCATTGCGTTAACGGTCGCCGTGTTGAAAAACCGAGCTGTTTCCCAACCCGTATTGCTCCACCCGAGGCTGACCCCCTTCAACTGTACCGGCTTGTCAGGGCCTGTTTTGGAACCGACAAGCTTGTTTCCACTCGCCTGAAGCTTTCCATAATAGGAAACCGGCCCGGAGGCAACGGACGACGACGCGAACCCCCCAAGCATGCAGACGACAGCGGCGATAACGGCGAAACGGCGAATAACCATGGTAAAACCCCTTTTCTGTGCAATTTGTGGCTATTTTAGAGTATATCCTTATTAAGATAATAAAAGGCACGGAGCCCGGGCAAAAGTATAATAAAAAAAATTTGGACTTTATCCGCGGGCGAAAGTATTTTTATTTTGCCGTGATGTATCATACCTGACAAGTATTGTATTGACTTATTTCCGGCGCTATGATACCATGTATGTGGCGGCGCAGCATAACCGTCAACAATTTCACCCATAATAAGGAGAAGCATGAGCACCATTAACTTGCAGACCGACTGGCAGAAGCTGGCGAGCCTTCCGGCCCATGTCAAAGATGTCCTGGCCACCAACAAGGGCCTGACCTTTCCGACCTGCCGGGCAGACTTGATCGACCTGGCCTTAGGCGGGAAGGGCAACACCCGTTTCGACGTCTACTACGACGTTCCCGGCAAGGGAAAACACCACGAGGCCAACATAGTCCTCTGCCGCAACGGGCTCTCCGTGAACTATCAGGAAGTCTATATGCGCCGCCGCGACCCCGAGTGCACGGTCATCGCCGACGGGCTGCCCACCGACCGCGACACATTCAAAGGCCGTTTCGGCAAAGAGTTCGAGCCTCTGCGCCTTGATACGTTCGAGTGGCTGAAACAGCAGGAGCTGATCGTAATGCCGTTCATGCTCGGCGAGACCAAGCACGGCGCGCTCATGATCGGGCCCAAGAACGCCGGCTTCTTCGCCGGAGCGCTGGCCGACCTGCAAGGGATGGTCGACCCGACCACGCTCCCCGCCGACTTCGACGTCCACTGCGTCATCTACCTCGCGCCGCCGTACCGCCACACGGAGTTCGACGGCAAGCAGGTGGTCGTGCACAACCGCATGGACAAGCTGCACGAGATCTTCTCGTACAACCTCTACCCGGGCCCCAGCGCCAAAAAAGGCGTCTACGGCGTGCTGCTCTCACTCGGCGAAAAAGAGGAGTGGCTAACGCTCCACGCCGCCACCGTGCAGGTCGTCACACCGTACGATAACGTGACCACCATCATGCACGAAGGCGCCAGCGGCAGCGGCAAGAGCGAGATGCTCGAGTACGCACACCGCGAGTCAGACGGACGCCTGCTCATAGGCAAGCACTTCAAAACCGGCGAAAAGCGCGTGATCGCAATGAGCCAGAACTGCTCGCTGCACCCGGTAACCGACGACATGGCGATGTGCCCGCCCGAAATGCAGGACGACAGCGGCTACGTGAAAACGTGCGACGCCGAACGCGCCTGGTTCGTGCGCCTGAACCACATCACCCACTACGGCACCGACCCGCACCTTGAAAATATCACGATCCACCCAAAAGAGCCGCTGCTCTTCCTCAGCATGGACGGCGTAGAAGGCTCGACGATCCTGATCTGGGAGCACACGCAGGACGAGCCGGGCGTGCCCTGCCCGAACCCGCGCGTGGTCATGCCGCGCAGGCTCATGCCCGGCAGCGTAGACGGTACGGTCGAAGTGCACTTCCGCAACTTCGGGATCCGCACACCGCCGTGCTTCAAGGATAAGCCGACCTACGGCATCGTGGGCTTCCTGCACATCCTGCCGCCGGCGCTCGGATGGCTCTGGCGCTTAGTATCGCCGCGCGGGCACTCCAACCCGAGTATCACCGATACCCACGGGATGACGAGCGAAGGCGTAGGCTCATACTGGCCATTCGCCACAGGCCGCTTAGTAGACCACGCCAACCTGCTGCTAAGGCAAATGCGCAAGACGCACAACATGCGCTACACGCTCACGCCCAACCAGCACGTCGGCGCATACGAGGTCAGCTTCATGCCACAGTGGGTCGCACGCGAATATTTAGCCCGCCGCGGTACGGCGAAGTTCAGGCCGGAATCATTAGTGCCCGCAAGGTGCCCGCTCCTTGGCCAGACACTGGCGCAAATGCAGATCGAAGGCACGTTCCTGCCCACCGACATGCTCAGAGTAGACGAGCAGCCGGACGTAGGGATTGAGGGGTACGACGCCGGTGCGAAAATCCTGCACAACTTCTTCAAGGTGGAACTGGAAAAGTTCAAGCACAACGAACTGGACCCCATCGGAAAGAAAATCATCGACTGCTGCTACGCAGGCGGGTCGCTGGCGGATTATGAAAGCCTGATGTAGGAAACAAAATGTTTTGCGGTTGCAGGGGGCGGCGATTTTTGCCGCCCCTTTTTTTAATCAAAAATCAAAATCAAAGCATTTCTGCGTGAAAGACGAATACCCCCCCAACCTCTTCAACACCTCCCCCATACCGTCATCCGGCAACTTCCCGACCGGTGCCGGCACGCGGCGGCAAGGATAGACCGTTCCGTCCGGCATCAGCGCCATTGACGTTGGGCCCAGGCAGCACGGGGCGCCGCTTACCGTATCCCCGTCTACCCAGAACGCCCTGTACGGGCGCAGGGTTTCCGCGTCCGCACCGGCCGCGCCGGCTATCGCGCTCAGTATCTCCTCCCACTCGACTGACGTCAGCACGCAGTCCGCCATCTCCTTTACCCCCTGGCCAAGCGGCACGAACCTCTCAAATATCACCCCGTTTGACCCAAGCTCCGCCGCGAGGGCGCAAAGGCCGGATACCGACTGATAGTTGCGCTTGCTCAGCGTGGCCATGAGGACCACAGGCAGGTCCGCCTCTATCAGCTGCTCTATGTTGGCCCGCGCCATCTTGTAGTGCCCCAACCCGCGGATGTTGTCGTCTACAAGCGGGTCGCCGGACTCAAGCGATACCTTCACGTACGTCAGCTTGGGAAGCTCCCTGAGGCCGTGTATCACCGACCGGTCCATCCCCCGCGTGCTCGTGATGATGTTCAACTCGCCGATGTTGTCGAACGTTGACAGGTACGACATCAGCTCAAAAACGCCGCGCTTCTGCCCGTGAAACTGGTAGATGAGCGGCTCGCCGCCCGTGATGTTGATGGTAACCGGCGCGGGAACCGCCTCCATTATGCCCTCGGCAATACGCTTGAGCGCGTCGACAGGCAGTTCATCCCCGCCGTCGCCGCCGGACTGATAGCAGTGCAGGCACTTGCCGGCGCACCGGCCCGTTATGTGCCACTGAAACCCAAAACCCCCGTCGGTAAACATCTCGTTTAGCATGTTGCGGAACTCCCTGTCAATTAGTGTTGTGATGAATCATAATATAATATTTGGGGTGTTGAAAACTTTGGAAATTATATCGTTGATTATGCAGATGGCGATTTCATCCTGCAGGGGCGGCCGTCCCGGTCGCCCGCAACGCCTGTCATTGCGTAATTGCACGCTTTTCGAAATCCATAAATAGCGGGCGACCGAGGACGGTCGCCCCTACATGATATTTCCGGCGTAATATTAAAGGACAGAGGTGCGCCCCCACACACCCCTGCCCCCAACAGCAAATTACCTGACGCCGATTTTGCAGGCCACGCGGCTCTTGGAACCGTCCCTGCCCACGATAACGCCGCGGATAAGGTACGTGCCCTCGGAAACCGAACGCCCCTTGGAATCCCTCAGGCTCCAGCTGCCTACCTCGCGGCGATCCGTCGAAGCGCCCTTGTCGGAAAGGCTGACCTTGCTGACCAGATTGCCGTTCGCGTCGAAAATCGACAGCGAACCGCCCATGATCTCCTTGCCCTGCCAGAACAGCTTGACGCTGCCGGCGCTCCTGGACACAGGGTTAGGGCCGGCCGTGAACATTGCGCTCAGAGCCTTCGGCGCCACGATAACCGCCTCCTCGCTCTTCGCGCCGGGGATCGACTTGTCACTCCCGGCGACAGAGATAACTACCTCTTCAACGACCTTGAGCGTACCCAGCGTTACCGTGCCGGCGGTGTAGTTATCGCCGCCGCTGATCTTGACGGCCACAACGTACTCGCCAAGCTCAACCGGAGGGGCCTCTTCACCGTTATACAGCACGGTGACCGTACCGTAACCGGTGCCCTTGACCGCCACATCAATGAAATGCTCGACACTGTCCCCGTACTGAACCTGGTCAAAAGAGTCGAAGATAAGGTCGGCGACATCCGGTTCTTTCTTCATAATCGTGTAGTCGAACGTAAAGACGGCAGCGTTGTAGTTGCCGCCGGCGGCGATGTCGACCTTAACCTCGTACTTTCCGGCGTTAACCGGTGCCTCCTCTTCGCCGTCGTACGTCACGGTAAGGCCGTCCGGATTAACAATACCGCCGATAACCACGGGCTGCGCGGCGGCGTTGTAAACGGCCGTGGCCTCAATCTCCAAATCAGCCAAAACGAGGGTCTTGCCAGTAATGGCTAATCCGTCAACCGTGAAAGCCGGAACCGCCAGGACATAGTTGTTCGCCGCGACGGTGTTTTGGAGTTCAACCGTAACGGCAGCGGAGACCGCACCGGCGTTCGCGCCGCTGTACTTGCCCGACACAGTATAGTCGGTGCCGCGGACGAGACTCTCGGAACCCGCGAGGCCGTTGAACGCGACCGCGATGAGAGAAGCGGCGACGTCATCGGTGCCGTCGTAGACCTTGCCGGCCGACACGCCGCTGCCGGTCATGTCGAATGTGATCGGGCGCTTCGCGACAGAGAACGTCTTCATCACTTCGCCTCTGTAATTGCCGATACCCTCGATACCCACGCGCGCCTCATTGCCGGCGTTCAGGGTGTTGTTGTACGCTGTGCGCGCAGCTCCCGAGCCGTAGCCGCCGCGGTAGTGCGTGTCGAGCGTAAGGGGCGTGGCCTCGTCGAACTTCACTTCATAATAGGGCTCGTGCGCGAAGCCGTCGTAGACGAGCTCCTCGGCGAACACTTCCAGCATGTCGGCGGTAAGCAGCGCGCGCTGAACGGTCAGCGTGCGGGCCGCGCTCGCGCCAATGAAGTCGCGATTCTCAAACGTGACCTTCACACTGTAAGCGCCGGCCTCAACAGGAAGAGCGGAACTCGCGCCAAGCTCCGCCGCACCGGCTTTCCTTGAGTACACGAAGTAGCCGGTCGTGGGGGCTATGCCCGTGTAGGTGTACACCGTGTCAACTCCGCCGCCGACAGCGTAGGTATTCCACGCCCCCGACGCGAAAACCGCGTCGCTGATACGCTGCCCTTCGCCATTGTAGACGACCGAGGTGTTGTTCAGCGAAATGTGGTTCTCGCGAATCTCGCCCTTTACGGGAACGGTAAGTCCAAACGACACCTTCTGCGCAACGTTTCCAAGTTCGAGCGTGGCGGTCAACGCCCTCGATACGGGACTGCCGCTAACCGGGCGCACCACGGCCAGGGCTATCGGCCCTGTCGCGTCGTCGATATCTTTCGGGTTCGCGCCAAGCACCATAGCCGCAGCCGCGCCGCCGCTTCCGGTCAGCGCCCACGTGATCTTAACACCCTCCACCCTGTCGGCCGCGGCCGCCGGAAACATGCCGTTCACTGGCAAAACAAGGTCGCGCGTCACGCTGCTTTCAGAGGTGTTCGTGTTGGCGATATTACCCCTGATGGCGCTCCACGTCAGGAGGTTGGCAAGTTCCGTAACCGCCTGATCGTTCTCGTCGGCGTAGGGCCTTACCGTCAGCGTGAACGTAACAGAGCGGTTATCAGCGGCACCGGCAGCGCTGATGGCCGCTGTGAGCGAGACAACCTGCGGCTCTTCCCCAAACGAGGGGCGCGTTACGGCACCGGTGGAGGGATTGATGACCGCAGGCTTGTCCGACGACCAGGTGATCATAATGTTCTCAACGCCGATAAGCGACGTCAGCGAGGCCGCCGCAAGCGCCGCAGACGGCGCCGGATCGGTTACCGCCTCAAGAGCGGCGCGCACCTGAGCAACGTTCGCCGGAAGGTTCAAATTGAGCGTCACGTTGCTCAAGCCATTCTGGGTATTGGTGGTGTAGACGCCGTTCCGGCTCCTCACAAGATGATCCCAGCCATAGGGGCCAACCTGGGCCGCCGTATAGGAACCGGTAGTGTTAAGAGCGGCAGTAGGGTTCACAAAAACCTTCGCCACCGCGTCAACCGCTTCCTGCGGCAGCGCCGGCGTCGGCAGAATCGTAACCGGGAAAAGAACTTCAACGGAACCGCTGCCCGCAAGGAGGGCGTTCAGCCTGAGAGTGCCCTCAGACACACTCCCGAAGGCAGGCAGCGTCACATTGCCCTGAGTCGCGCCCGAAGCGGTAACGATAGCGCCCGAATTGGTAAACGCCGGGCTGACACTCCACGAAACCTGGCCGCTCAGCGCCGACGCCGGCAAACCGGCAAGCGCGGCAAACGCCTGACGGGTCATAGGCAGATTGAGCCTGCCGCCATCCACCTGATAGCGGGCGGAAACGCCAACACCAACCTTGTCCGACGGATTAGTACCCCTGATAACATCCCAAATATCATCACTCACGGCGACGACAGCATCAGCTATCTTTCTCGGCGTAATAGTCACAACAATCGCGTCAACAGCGCCGGCAAGCTCGGCAGCCGTAATCCTGACGCTGTCGTGAACCTCGACGGAGCTGGCAGTCGTGGTAACAGCGGACTTCGCGATGCCGCCGAAAGCCCAGTCGTAGACAAACATGTTCTTCTTGTCTGCGCCGGAAGCATTGGCAACCTCAACCTTGATATCCCTCCCCGGAACCGCAAGGAGCGGGCTCGCAGTGGCGGCGTTGCCTTTGCTGACTGAAATCACCGACCCGGAAGCACCGTAGCCCGTGTGTATCTCAAGCCTGTCGGTATTGCCGCACTGACCGGCACCGGTACCTGAACCCAAACAGTAGTCGGTATCAAACGCGAAATCAACCTCAAAGTAATTCAGCGCAAACTCTCTGACGGCGGGAGTGGCCATGACCTTGATACCCGTAGAGTTGTGGATGAAAGCCCCAACGCTCCCGGTAACCCTGAAAACCTCTACGCTGTCATTCACAAGACTGACATTGTCAAATGTCACAACACCGTCTAACGACTCTTCTCCCGCGGTCACTGCCGGAGAAACGGCAGCGCCAAGGCAGTACGCGTTCCCAACCTGATCGAACACGTCCGGCGCATTGTTTTTGTTAATCTTGAGCGTTACGCGGTAGAGCGGAGTGAGAACGCAGCGCGCGTTGATCGCCTTGGCCCCATCCAGCGTAATAGCCGCCGGAAGCGCGTCCGTTACGCCGCTCAGATAATTCGCACCGCCACCCTGCACTTCATTGCTCCACAAATACGTAAAGCCGGTCACGACGTTCTCATCGATTTTCGGATCGCTGACACTGAGCCTGAGCAGCGTACCCGAACCCGCAACATCAGTATTGTTGGCAAAGACCACCCTGCCGCTCGCAACGGTAAAGGTGTCGACCGCATAACCGGCACAGGTACCGGCCTTTTCAAAGCAGCCGTCGGAAGTATACAAACCGGTAACCCGATCCCACGATACCGGAGCGGGGCTGCCCGCCTTAAGCGAATCGGAGAACCTGACGGTCAGGAACCTCGAACTCCCCGTAATGCCGTTACCGGCCATGTCCGTAACCTCGAACCCGGTACCGGTGTAGGCGTCACTGTATAAAACCTCGTAATCCTCCACCGGCAGCAGGGCGAACACCATGTCGGTACCGTCCCAGACGCCGTTGCTGTAAGTAACGGAGGGAACCGGAACCGTCGCGCCGGGATCACCAACCGTGCGCAGCGTAAACTTGCCGGCGTCAGCCTGCGTAAGCGGCGCAGTATTATCCAATGTGAGGCCCTCAAGCGTCACATTATACAAAGGTGCGGCCGCGACCGTGGCGTTAACCGGCGCGTTGAGGCCGGCGGTACCAACCCACCTGAGCTCCGATGTCAAATCGCCGTCAGTAAGATCATTAAGCGCAGGCTTGACCGTAACGTTGCTGCCGGCGGAAGGCGCGTTCGACCAGTCGTAACGAATAGCGTCGGCGTCACCCATGCCGACGGAAGGCGCCGCAACATTAACGGTAAGATGGCCGCCGCCCGCAACCACGTAACCGGCAGGTCTCACAAGCTTGGTTTCATCAAACAAAACCGCAACGCTCGAAGCCGTGGGGCTCGGAGTGTAAGAACCGGTAATATCGCCCGGTTCCGCGCCCTCATGTTTCGAAACCCTGAGCGTGTAAAAATTCAGAGACGTAAGGTTTGTCACACCATTGTTGCGGCTCTCGTCCCAACCCACCGTAACCGACGCGCCAGTAGCCTCGCCTTCATAAGTGATGGGGTATGCCTTGGGCACAAAATCACCGCCATCCTCATCCTCCTCAATGCCCGTTACAGTCAATACCCCGGTGGATGCGTTATACCAGACGTTCTGACCAACCCCGCTGTTGACATACGCGTGTCCGGCAAACGCAAATCTCCGTGCGATAGTGGCATTTCCGGGATTTTCGCCGTCTAACCTGAGTGTCAGGTTCACGGTATACGTGTGCCAAACTTCAAGCCCTATCTCGAGCGCTTCCGTGACCGTTTCGGTATAGATACCGCTGTTGATCTTGCTGATATTATAATTGGAGGTGCCGCTGTAGTCAATCACCCGAGCCGCCGAGAGGTTCGACGCGATGGCCGGCGTTATCTTCAAAACACCGCCGCCCGCAACTACATAGCCGCTGCCGGCAACTTCATCAAAATCAACACCGATACTCTTCGCGGCAACCGTGTACTCCATGTCAACGACGTCAAGGCCGTCCCTGAGCCCGACAACCGTTCCGGCAGTAATCTTGAAGAAATCGCGAACTGCGGAATCTCCCGTTTCTGTAATTCCCGCCTCGCTTACCGCAAGCACGGCACCTGTACGCGCGTCATTGCAGAGGATATCATAAGTCCCGGCCTCCACATTGCCGAAATCGACCAGCGAATACCCATCCGCACCGCCGTCGTCAGCCGCGGTCCCAACCGCCTCAGCGTAATCACCTGTAGTCAACTTGAGTTTAAAATCGGTGGAGGATTCGGTTAACTTCACACCGTCAACCGCAATCTTAAGAGTGACATTTTCCTGCGCCCAAGCGCCGCCTGCCATAACCAAAAACAGCACCGCTAACCCGATCGCCGTCAGGTTACAAAAGCCATAACGTATGTCTTTAGACATCACAGTATTTCTCCCGTGTTAAGTTTAATAGTAAGGTTATTTTCCGTGTGAACCGTTGCCCCTGTTCATCGGTTCGTCCGCCATTTTACCGGCGGGCTTTGAGCCAAAGTTTCCATTGGCCCGGGTTTTTCCGGCGTTCCTTTCTGCGTTCCGGCGGCTTCGGCTTCTTTTTCGGCTTGCGGTACTTTCGGCATGTCCTGTATTACATACGTTTGGTACGCACTCCGCGTGTTTCCTTTTGTCGGTCCTGTATTACCGGTTTGGGGATTCACCTGTCGCCTTTTCTACTCGCTGCGGCCTGTACTCGCGGCGGTTGCTTCCGGCTCGACTGTTTGGGGGGTTACCTGTCAGCTGTATCCCGGAGGGGGAGGCAGCAAATACTGCGGCCGGCGGGCCGGGCGCTGTACGTGTTTTGCGAGTTTAAGGTTTTTTGATGCAGTTCTCACGATAATCTCCGCTATTTATCGATCGCGGCACACCACGGGCCACAACATGGGCGGTGTGCGCCGTCAATTAGTAAAGATACTATGTTGGAATTCCGAATGCAAGAAAAAAAATATTTTTTTTGGGGCCGAGAAAAGCGGCTTTATGCCCATTATATACGCGCCGGCGGGGATTTATCGCCCGAATTTCCGTCAATTTTAAAGCGCGCCCAAAGAGGCGCGCCGGGCTTTCACACCATTACCGGCAGCAACACCCGATACCGGTGCACACGCCCGTCGGCAGCCGGCCCGCCTAACCTCATTGTCCGGCCCAAACGCCCCTCGCACACCTCTCCCGTTCTCGCCGGTGACAAGCTGCCCTGCCTGCACAATACCTCCAGCTCGCAAACCAACAGCTCGCCGCGCAGACAGGACGCCACCATACCCTGCAAACGAGTATAATTGCCCTCCCCCGGCAAAAACGTTCTGTACATCTCGAACTCCAACGGCCCCAATGACACGCGGAATTTCGAGGTACGGTCCATTACTCTTGTGCCGGCTATGGCGTTTCGGCCGAGACGCAGGCCGTCACCCAACGCACGTACATTATCCGCCAACGCCCACCTCTCTACGTTCTCCTCCACACTAACCGCAATGCCACTCCACGCCGACCGTATCAACAGCTTGAGAGACGCCGAACCGCCCGCCCGCATAGACTCAAACACCGCGCCCGCAACAGACGCGGCAGCGCCCCAATGGGCATACTTTCGCTGTGCGTCCAACCAAAGCCCATGCAGACGGTTTTGCATTATCGACAAAAAATCCCTGTAAAAATCGGCGTCAGGGCTGTCGCGGGTGATGTAGTCCGAAAACTTTATCGGCAGCGGCGACGATACGCCCAAAAGGTTCATCACCGGCAAAGTTACCACGGCCAACCCCTCGCGCGCGTCAATACTCACCGAACTGATATCGCTCGACGGAAACGCAAGCGACGGGTCGGCCTCGAAAAATACCCTCCCCCGCCCACCACCGCCGTCATCAAAAATTTCGTTGATAACATCAACCAGCTGCTCGATGTCAAACGTGTAATACTCTCTCTCTATAATACCGATTATATCTCTCATATCACTCATATCACTCACGCCACTCATACCGCCCACCTCTCCCCCGCCCGACAGTGCCAGACAAACGTCTTTTCTGTCGCCGGCATGGTCAGCACCAATTTAAAAAACGTGTTTATCGGCGACATGCACGACAAGCTTCGCGCCAGCACCGTCCCAAAAAGGTAAACGCTCTCTTCCGCTACAAAACGCTCATCCGCAATAATGTTCATCTCGGTCCCGCGGATTACCGCCCTGTCAACCGCCATGTCGCACGGCTTCGCCGACACCGCCGATATCGACTCGATCTCCGGCCGCCCCCCGCCGCGCCCGGCCCAGTCATACACGCGCAAAAACTCTTTCAGCCTCTCCGCGTCATTAAAGCCGGAACCGGTGGACGATATATGAGACAAAAACGCCCACAAATGCTCGTCACCAACCGGCGGGCTGATCGAAGCGGCAGGGATCGTTATGTTGGTGAACGTGATGTAGTCGGGAAATTCCGGCGCGGCCCTGCACAGCGCCCCGCCCTCGCTCAGCACCTTGCGCGCCAGCGCGCCGTTGGTCTGCCACGCCGAAACTTGCAGCGTCTCGCGCTTCAAACGCCCGCCCTCCGTCTGACGCCCGCGCATGGACAGCGTTAACCCGCCCCCGCCACCATAATAATCACCATCCTCGGCGCGGCTGTCGGCGCGCAGCGAATAAAACCGGCCGCTGTCAACACCGGGGCGGCGATACTTCCCGTACTCGCACCTCTCCCCCGTAACACTGTCAACACCGGTAACCGACTCAACGCTGTGAATTGCGTAACACTCAGGATGCACGCTGTCAGACACCAACCGATAATCGCACCGCCGCCCGTCAACCGACACCGGCTCGGCGTCACGCCGAAAAACATTCACTGCCGGAACGCAGTGAAGCCTGAAACTCTCCTTTGTCAACAATATCCGGTTCGACAACTTCCTGTCAAAACGAACCTCCAATGTAATCACCGATGGCGAACGCCCCAAAACAGCCGCCTCCCCGCGCGCCAAATCAACACCGGAAACGCCGCGGAGAGAATCAAGCCCGAAAACATCTATGAATAAAAACTTCTCGGGAAAAGCAAAGTAATCCCTCAAAAGGCTCAATGGACGACTGACGCTCTGCGGCTCCGGAAACAGCTCCTCGTCCTCGCCAAACCCGCCCTCTACAAACGTATCGCCCGCCACCAACACCCGCGACCGGCCGCAATCGTCCCTCAGAACAACCTCCTCCACGCTGCAAAGCAACATCTTCCTTATCAGCAGCGCCGCGGGCAAATCCTCATTGATAAACAGCCTGACAGGCGAGAGCTCCAACCGCTCGAGGCTGATACCGCGGTCAAGCTTGAACGACAGCGACAACACATCCTTGCCGCCGGCGGACGTAAACACCTCAACCCCGCCTACGGAAACCGGGTTGACACACACATCCCGGGTAACACCAAACCGGCAACTGACGCCCGACACCGGGTCGGGGTCGGCGAACAGCGCAGTCCCTTTCTTTATTATATGGCTCCCCTGCAGCATCCCCGAACGAGGCCTGAACTCCGCAATGCAGGCGGACGGGACAGGATGAAGCAGCTGCGGCCACAAAAGACCGGTCACCCCGGCGGCAAGCGCGGGCAGCGCGGCGTCGGTGCGCTCGCGGATGCCGGCGCAAAGAAACGCGAACCCCTCAAAAAGCGCACCGACGTTCGGGTCGCGGTCCCTGGGGGACTCCAGGTTCAAGTAACGGGCGCGCTGCGGGTGCCTGCGGGCAAAACGCGCGCCCTCCTCCTTCAAATAGCGGAGCTCCTCGTCGTAATAAACGTCTCGCATAAAGATACTCTCCTCTCCATTGCGGTTGGTAATGCGGGCGGGCGCGAAACGGCATAATTATGCAGTTTGGCGCAATGCGCGGCATTACCACCTTTTGGTGGTTTTTGGGTTATTGGGAAATTGAGATCAAACCGAAGACGGTTGGTAAATCCGAGAACATTAAAAGCAAAATCTTTAAAATCAAAGTCAAATTCTTAAAAATCAAAATCTTTAAAATCTTTTTATGGGGACGGGGCTCTGCCCCGTAACGCCCCGATATTTTAGCCCCTAAATCCCCAACCCGCGGTGGCGGGTTGGGGACTTATTGATAAACAAGCGCCCCTATGAGGGGCGCAAAAACCGAAACATCAACACATTAACACATTAAAAGAAATTCTTTTCTGTGTAGTGCGGGCCGTTTTCGTATATTAACTTTTTGATTCTGGCACTGCCTGTGGACGGGAAGACTACCGTGTACAGGGCTTCGCGCTCCTGGTCTAACAGGTCCGGGTCCATTTTGGCTCCTGCTGCTGCCGGGTACCTTTTGCCCTCTGTGTCTACCAGCATGAAGTGCTCGGACTTCATGCGCAGCGGGTTGTAGGTGTTGCTGTGCATGCGGATCTGGTACGTGTTGCCCTTTGTGGCGTAGAGCGCGAGCAGGATGTCGAACCTGTTTATCCGCCTGAAAACCAGCGTGTCGGAGTACTCGCCGTCCATGACCGTGACGTACGCCGAGTAGGTGTTGATGTTGGCCTTGTGGCAGTCGCCCAGAAGCTTCAGCGCGTTCGCGTGCGTGGAGTCGAAGTACAGCGCTACCCTCGCGTAGTACTCGGCCTTTATGAGCCTCGAGTCGTCCTTCTCCTTGCGGCCAATCTCCCACTCCATCATGCCCATCTCGTAGTTCTCGTCAGCGACATTCTTTATGACCGCGTTGCGCTTCTCCCTGAAAGGCGCGGCGTCGGCAGCCAGCTCAACGGCCTTGTCGTAGTAACCCAGAGCGGCTATGAACCTGGTCCTCGCGGAGGCGGAGTCGCCCAACTGCACAAGGAACGCAGAGTAGCGCTGACGCAGCTCGGCCTGCACGTCGTCTTTCAACTGGCCCTCAATGTCCCCCATGAGGAGAGGAATCGCGTCCATGGTATAGCTGCCCTCGTCAAGAACCATCTTGGCGCGGGTGATGGCCATATCCAGGAAACGGTTGCGCAGCTTGGTCGAAGCCTTGTCAGGGTTCGCCATAACCGCCTTGCGATAGTTCATGTAAGCGGTCTTGAGCTGCGTCCGGCGAGCGTCGCCCGTCGCCTTCTTCGACATCTCGTAAGCCTTGTCGCCGGCAGCCTCATCACCGGACACGCAGCCAGTAAGGAGCGCGAGAGTGGCAAGAGTAGCGGCGGTTACCAAAAAACGTACGGCTGACTTCATGGGACTCCTCCTTAAAAATAATAGAAAAAAATAAAATTCAAGATTATTTTTTAAAACTTACACTAAAAATGGTTTATAACCACACAATTTGTCAACGATTTAGTTTGGGATTCTGCATTTTATATGTTATATTCATATTATGGACAACCCCTCAGCGCAGTACAAATCCGCGGTTCACGTCGTTAAAGCCCTACGGGATGGGGGGTTTGAAGCCTTTTTTGCCGGGGGATGGGTGCGCGACCTCCTGATGGGCGCGCAGGCCGGCGGCGACATCGACATCGCCACCGACGCCGCGCCGGAGGAGATCCGACGCCTCTTCGGACGCACCGTAGGCGTCGGGGAACAGTTCGGGGTCATGATCGTCCTCGAGGGCGGAACACCCTTCGAAGTGGCCACATTCAGGGCAGACGTGGGCATAAAAGACGGACGGCACCCCGAAAGCGTAACATACACCGACGCGCGAAACGACGCCCTCAGACGCGACTTCACCATCAACGGGATGTTCTACGACCCCATAGCCGAAAAAGTCATCGACTACGTCGACGGGCGCCGCGGAATCGACGAACGCACCATCAAGGCCATCGGCGACCCGAAACTCCGCTTCGACGAAGACTACCTCAGAATGCTGCGCGCCGTCCGATTCGCCGCACGGTTCGGCTTCGACATCGACCCCGAAACCGCCAAAGCCATCAAAAACAGCGCACACCGCATAAAAGCCATATCCGCAGAGCGCATATTCGCCGAAATGAACAAAATGCTGACCGGGCCAAACCCGCACACAAGCCTGGAACTCCTGCAAAACACCGGGCTTTTGGCGCACTTCCTCCCCGAGGTCGAAAACCTGCGCGGCGTCGAACAGCCGGCACAGTTCCACCCCGAGGGCGACGTGTTCGTCCACACCGTCATAACCATGAGCCACCTGCCGCAAAACCCGTCTGCGGCCCTCGCGTGGGCGGCGCTGCTGCACGATATCGGAAAACCGCCAACCATGACCGTCACCGACCGCATACGCTTCAACAACCACAACCACGCCGGCGCGAAAATGGCCGAAAACGCCCTGAAACGCCTCCGCGCGCCAAACGCACTCACCGACGACGTGGTCTCAATGGTCGAAAACCACATGAACTTCATGAACGTCAGCAAAATGCGCCTGTCAACTCTAAAAAAATTCCTCTCCCGCGAAACAATCCGCGACGAACTCGACCTGCACAGGGCAGACTGCCTCTCAAGCCACGGGGAACTCGACAACTACGACTTCATCAAGGAAAAATTAGCCAACTTCAAGGCGGAAGAGATAAAGCCCGACCCACTGATCACCGGAAAAGACCTCATCGCCATGGGGCTCAAGCCCGGGCCGGCCTTCGGAAAGATCCTCGGGGAAATCTACGACATGCAGTTGGAAGACAGGATCACCACAAGGGAAGAAGCCCTTAACGCCGCGCGGAGCATGATACAATGAGGGCCGCGGCCACCATCATAACAGCGTGCGCGCTGCTGTCTGCGACGGCCACGCACGCGCAGGCGCCGCAGACACAAAACTTCTACGGCCCGCACAACTCCGGCATATACAACATCGCCGACCGCCACTTCCGCGGAATACTCTTCCAGGACGCCTTCGATCCGCTGACAAGCACGCGGGTCTTCTACCCGGGCCTCAGAATCCCCGAACAGGCCGCCGCCGGCGCCGCACTGCTGCCAAACCAGGTGCCGCCGAACACCGCAGGGTGGAACGGGCTCTACGCGTGGACAGACATAGACCTCCACCCGGCAAGCGCAGGAGTGTGGATAGGCGACCTGAACTACGGAGACGGCTTCATAGTAGCCGAATACAGCGACATAATCTACAGCTGGCACACGCACGAAACCTCGATGCGAGGCGCGCTGTGGGTCACACCGCCAAACAACGAACGCCTACGCGGATTCTCCGTGGCGACGTACATGTACAGCGCCTACGCCTACAACGGCAACCCACACGAAGGGCTGACCGACGTAAAACACGCCTACATACACCTGAACGCCCTCGCGAAACTGAGCGAAAACTACCTCCTGCGCGTCGGAATAGACATCAGCAACCGCCACTCCGAAGACCCAAGCGCCACGCGCTTCAGCAACCGGCGGCTCTTCACAGACGGCATATCCGCCGGAATAGTAGACAACCGGCTGCGGACGCTCGAAGTACGCTTCGAAAACACCTTCGCGCTGAACTTCGCAGACGAAAAAACCGACACCGTCTCGCTAAGCCTGCGCTTCACACAAGGGTGGGCGCGCAGCTACATGAAACACAGGCTCTACGCAGGAATCAAAGCAGACGCGGGACTGCACCTCCCGTCGAATATCAACGAAGAGGCCGGCAGCTTCCAATATATGTACTACATGCAAAACCTGACAACCGAAAGCCGCACGGCCCGTACAAGCCTGACGGCCCCGATAATCCTCGACGCACACCTGTACCGCGGAACACGCTGCATGCTGTCAATCGCGCCGATGATCGCATACTCACACACAAACCCAAGATACCCGCCGCAGGAATCACCGCTCTACTTAGAACCACAGCACAGGTTCCTGGTGTACATGCCGCCGGCGGAACTCAGCATCACGGGAATCGCGGGAGATAAGGCCGAATTCACGCTGGTGCCGGCGCTGACAAGGGACATTTTAATATCGGCAGTAGAGGTACGGTACCGGTTTTGACAAAGGCACCCGCCCCGGGCCGCCTGTTTGTCGGTGTTATATAAATAATAATTTGTCGTTGTATTGATGTTTGTTTTGTGTATTGGGTTTTTTAAAACCAATTTGGGAAAAAGTTTTGTCGGTTGCAATTCGATCCGCGAGGGTCTGAGCGGCCGCTTGGACGTTGAGCCCCTGCGGGGCGCCGGGCTGTCCGCCCGGCACTCATAACGTCAAAAACCAAAAACGGTGGATGCTTCGCTCAGCGTCCACCGTCCTTAACCTTACTGCTAAACTTAACACGGATACTACATCGCTAACAAACTGATACAGGCAGCCCGCT
>Ga0123356_10002207_pt1 | contig 20947 bp, 16 predicted proteins | sample TergutEmb28metaG_2_FD_92546 | JGI IMG/M metagenome (GOLD analysis project Ga0123356, IMG submission 92546) | Embiratermes neotenicus P3 segment gut microbial communities from Petit-Saut dam, French Guiana - Emb289 P3 | ecosystem: Host-associated > Arthropoda: Insects > Digestive system > Gut ... | reverse complement strand
GAATATAAATGGGAAATCTACACCCCGGCAGTACAACGCAAATACGGAGCCTATGTCCTGCCGGTATTGTTTGGAGAAAAATTTATCGGACGTATAGAAACAATAACTGAGCGAAAGTCAAAAACCCAAACCGTCAAAAATGTATGGTACGAGGACGGAATAAAACCAACAAAAACATTAAAGGCAGAAATAGAAAAATGCTTAAAACGTTTCGCCGTTTTTAACGGCTGTACTGATGGGACACAACAAAACCGTCCCCGTGTGTTCCCGTGTGTTCTGTAGTTTTAATCTGATATACATATATTTTAATGGTAATTTAATGTGCGAGATACCTTGACAGACGAGGTATCTCGTGTTATTATTAAATCAACTTTAAAGTTGCAAAATATGATATACAGTTTTTGATCATCTGTGATATAGATGGCAAAACCACAAGAGAGGAGAAGTGACTATGTCTATTGCGTCTGACCTGATACGGGGTCATACAGACACTATAATTCTTGCACGGCTTATGGACAGTGATAATTACGGATATGAAATCAACAAGTCCATACAGCTAAAAACCGGCGGCAGTTATGAGCTAAAAGAAGCAACACTTTATACAGCCTTCCGCCGCCTTGAGCAAGCAGGATACATCACATCGTACTGGGGTGACGAACAAACGGGAGCAAGGCGCCGGTACTATAAAATCACCGAAACCGGACGCGAAACTTACGGCAAACTGATAACCGAATGGAAATCGGCAAAAGAAATGATTGATACACTTATAGAAACGGAGGAAAAACAATAATGGAAGACAATATTCGTAAATACATCGACGATCTTTTTGCCGATACGGTACCCACAAGGAAAGCCGTAGAGCTGAAAGAAGAAATGATACAAAACCTCAGGGATAAATACCACGACCTTATCAAGGAAGGCAAAACCAACGAAGCAGCTTACAATATAACTATAGCAGGCATAGGTGACATCAGCGCTTTGCTTGCGGAATTGGAAAGTGATAAAACAGACAACGAACCCACAAGATATGAAATGGAAACTTCGCGCCAGAAATCGGCAATGTTTACGGCAATAGCGGTAATGATGTATATACTATGCACACTTCCGCTTATAATGATGACAATGGCAGGATTCATATATGCACCACACATAGGACTGCCGGTAATGTTTTTGATGATAGCGGGAGCAACCGGACTTCTGATTTACAACAATATGACAAAACCGAAATCAATTAACAATCCCGATACGATCGTTGAAGAATTTAGAGAATGGCAATCGGATGAAAAGGACCGCAAAACACTGCGAAAGGCGATATCCTCCGCATTGTGGGCGATGACTGTGGCACTTTATCTGATAGTCAGCTTTACATCACATGCATGGCACATAACATGGATACTCTTTATTCTTGCAGGTGTTGCCGAATCACTTTTGAATGTATTTTTCGCGTTGAAAAAAGGGAGATAAGAGGTAAAAAATGAGTGGAATAAAAATTGTAACTATAGTATGCTGGATCATAACAGCATTGGCTCTTGCCGGACTTGCAATATGGTTTGTTACCGGAGGCTGGTTTGGGAATTGGGGAGATGATATGCCATTTGGAATAAACATCGGAGGTTTTGAAAGCCTCACGGGACCGTTTGAAAGTCAAGGTACTTTAACAACGGACACAACAGGTATTCATTCACTGAGCATCAACTGGGTTGCAGGTGATATAACCCTGCAGCCGCACGATGGAAGTGAGATCCAAATAACCGAATTTGCACAGCGTGACCTTCGGGAAAACGAACGTATGAATATACGTACGGAGAGCGGAAAACTAATTATTGAATTTCGCGAGCGCGGGAATTCCAGAGGTAATATGCCCCGTAAAAACCTTGATGTACTGGTACCGCACGAACTGAGTGAAAAACTGACAAGTCTTTCGGTAAATACGACTTCAGGTCTGGTTGATGTAAATAATTTTACAGCTTCTTCCGTAAACATAAGCTCTGTATCGGCTGCGATATCGATTTCCGGTATCAACTCGCCGTATGTAGATTTATCAACAACATCGGGTACTGTAACGGCTTCATCAATAAAAACGGATACCCTTGATATCAGCAGTGTATCGGGTGCAACGAGAGTCTCCGACACTTTTGCGGCGGCAGTAAAAATCAGCGGTACTTCCGGAGGGATAAGTATATCCGGTGACTTTGATAAAGTTGATGTCAGTACCGTATCGGGAGGTACGGTCATAAAAAGTATAACGGTACCGGGGAGTGTGAATGTCAGCTCCGTATCCGGGGGAATAGATCTGTATATTCCGGACACCGGCGATATCACGGTGAGCCACTCTGCAGTCTCCGGCAGATTTTCAAGCGAAGTCCCGGCAAAAATACAAAACGACGCAGCCTACAGCTTTTCAACGGTAAGCGGCAATACAAACATTCATATACTGGGGTAAGAGTAAGACAGGGGGGCAGTGTAGTTGTCGCATTTTGCGACAACTACACTGCCCCCCTGTCTTACCTGTCTTACTCGCTTCGCAGTGCTTCGACCGGAGCTTTTCTTGCTGCTGCCGATGCGGGCATCAAGCCGGCAATAAATGTCAAGAACATGCTTATTGCAACGAGGATCGGAGGTACTCCCAGAGGCAGTATGACCAGCTGTTCTATATCCAGAAGATCGTATAGGATTATATTTGCGATTATTATTATCCCGAATGTCGCAAATACACCTATCACACCCGCAACAAAACCTATTATCAGTGTCTCGGCATTAAATACCAACCGGATATTTCCTTTGCTGGCCCCGACGGCGCGAAGTATACCGATTTCTTTTTTGCGCTCAAGGACTGAAATAAATGTTATTACACCAATCATTATAGAGGATACGACCAGAGCTACCGATACAAACGCAACAAGTGCATAGCTGACCATATCGATTATATTGGTGACCGTTGACATCATCAAACCTACAATGTCCGTATAGTGGATCACCTTGTCCTGCTCACCTGCCGCTTCCATTCTTGCATTATAGTTATCCAGAATGTCAAGCACTTCCTGTTTCGCATCAAAACTGCGCGGGTACAACAGTATCTGAGACGGAACATCAGGGTCGGCATATCCGAGCATGTGTAAGGTCTGTTCAAAATTGGTCTCCGTGGGATTCATAATGGACATCATCAGCGCAAATATCTCTTCTTCGCCAAGTTCGATCTTAAATGCTTCCGCAAGCATTTCACCGTCAAGACCCTGCATGGAAGACTGGATCTCTTCCGCGATTTCTTCAAAGGCGCTGGTTATACTTTCTTCGATCTGCGCTGTTGCGCTGCTCATGGAAGATTGGATCTGTCTTGATATCTGATTCATAACCTGTTGCATTGTACTGCTTATCTGACTTGTAACGCTTTGCATGGCTCCTTGTATCTGCGCCTGGATCATATCGACCATTATTATCATGTAGCTCTGCATTGCTTCCATCATAAACATTTGGATTGCAGTTGTTATCTGTGCTTCAAGTGTGGTCGGATCTATATTCAGGACTGCCAGAGCCTGTTCCATTACATGCGGGTTGCTTCCGATAAATGCCATAAATGCCGCAATCAATGTCTCCTGCGGATCCGGACCCATTAAAATCGCTATCAAAACCGGCGGTGTCAAATCACTTATAAACGCACCAAGTACGTATGACATGGCTCCTGCCAGATCTGCGTCCGAGATACCTGTTTGTCCCGCGATCGCTGTTATCAATGCCCCAAGATCCAGTTGCGGAGGCGGAATGCTTGTCATATCAAAATTGAAGTTGAAATCAATATTACCGAAATCAAGATTACCAAAGTCAAAACTTCCCATATCAAAGCTGCCGAAGTCAAGATCGCCGAAATCCAGTTCCATCCCGCTGAAATCAAATGCGGACAAAGCGTCATCTACTTCCATTGCTTCACGGAAAATATCTTCATCGACAGTTATAATCCTGGAAAAATCAAAATGTGATTCGGGATTTTCTTTCTCATCGGCAAATGTTCGTCCGGTCAGGACATTGACCTCCGGATTTGCCAGCTGTTCCATTACGATCGGCTTAGCCGCTGCCTGCTGCATGAGGTATTGAATCAGTTCCGGTGTGTAGTTTACTCCCATACCGAGAACGGTCGTTTGAGCATCCTGACGCGGCTGAACGATACCGACTATTTTCAAGTCTGTGCTGCGGTATAGCAGGTCCTCCATAAAAACGCTGTCACCCGACCTGTCCACCCAGACATTAAACACATCGTCATATTGGAATAATTCCGCCGGATGGACGACCTTAAACGACAACCCCAGGAAGGTGTCGTATGTGTAGACTCCCTGACTTTCGCTCAGCTCGATTTCTATATCGGTCCTGTTCATGACGGCTTCAAGCATAGCTTTCATTTCGGAACGGTCGCGAACACCGATGGAATACAGAGCAAAGTCTGTGATCCTTCTTCCGAAACCAAGCACGAGAACAGCTTCATCATGACTTTTTGGCCATTGTCCTGCAAGTACATCATACTGGGTTTCGTATAAAGCGGGATTATTCGGCATTTCGGTAAAAACATTCATCCCGGGCATGAAGTTCATTCCCGGTCCGCCCATATCGGCGGCACCCATCATACCGCTGAAAATCGAATCCGGGTTGATCTGATCGATCCCGTTTGATGTGTCCGGCAGAAAAATCTGCGGTGTAATATCGTACATGTAATGGATCGTTGTTACATGCCTGTCCAGTGTCTGTTCATTTTCTATAAAATACTCTTTTAAAGAGGCGAGGTCATTTGTACTTTGAGTTGAAAATACCGTTTCCATGATCCGCATCTCGCGGACACCGTCGGGCGGGCGTTCGGGTCTGGGCTCGCGGTGTGTATTGCTGCCGTCACCGTCGTCATTTCCGCCGAAAAATCCGGACAGATCAAAACCCTGGTCTTGAATGGCAAGCGGATAAATACTCAAAGTTTCTTCTTCAATATTTTTGATGTATTCGTTTATACCGTTGGAAAGCGCAAGGATCGTAGCGATACCGATGATCCCTATCGAACCGGCAAAGGCTGTTGTCAGTGTACGGCCTTTTTTTGTCATCAGGTTAGAAAATGAGAGCATGATCGCCGTCCAGAAAGACATACTTGCCTTGTGAGGTTCGCGTCCCTGACGCCAGTCCTCCGCTACCGGGTCGTATGGTTTGCTGTCTGATGTGACTTTTCCATCCGTCAGGTGAACTATGCGATTGGCATACTTTTCCGCAAGTTCATTATTATGTGTGACCATAATGACCAGACGGTCTTTTGCAATTTTGGTCAGCAGCTCCATTACCTGCTTGCTTGTTGTTGTATCGAGCGCACCGGTCGGCTCGTCGGCAAGCAGTATTTCGGGGTCATTGATAAGAGCACGTGCTATAGCGACACGCTGCATTTGCCCGCCGCTGAGCTGTCCGGGCTTTTTGCGTACATGATCCTCAAGACCTACTTCTGCAAGAGCTTGTTTTGCACGTTTACGCCGCTCTCCTTTTGATACTCCGCTCAGTGTCAGCGCAAGTTCTACATTTGATAATACGCTTTGATGCGGTATCAGGTTATAGCTTTGAAATACAAAACCTATACGGTTGTTTCTATAGGTATCCCAGTCACTTGCTTTATAGTTTTTTGTTGAGATCTTATCTATTTCAAGATCGCCCGAATCATATCTGTCAAGACCGCCGACGATGTTGAGCATTGTAGTTTTGCCGGAGCCCGACGGTCCCAGGACTGCCGCAAATTCATTGTCGCGGAACGCAATAGAAACGCCGTCCAACGCGTTTTGCGTGAAGCCGGCGGTAGTGTATGATTTAGTGATACCATCCAAACGCAGCATTTAGTGTTTTCCTTTATACATATTTCCGGAGTATAATACTATAAATAAATGAACTGGATATGAACATGTAGAAATTTTGTAAATATTTCACATTTACCGGTAAATTATGATATACTGCTTTTTGTGTTTATAAAGCTTCGATCGAGTATATATTAAAGGAAGTGTTTCGGGTTCCATGTTGGATTTTTTCAGACTGAAACTTGCAAATGCGCTTGAAATCAAGCCGCTCTTTACCCATTCTTACTCAAGGCTCTGCGATTATGTTTTTGGTACCGTACTATTATGGCGTGATATGTGGCCTGTTGAATTTGCTGTTTACGAAGAAATGCTTTTTCTGCGGATGCAGATTTCCGGGAGCGGTAAACCGGATATCCGCAAGGTTTACATGCTGCCTGTTGCCGATGATTTGGACCATGCGCTTGATATTTTAGAGACTTATCAAAGCGGACCAAAACAATTTCACAATGTCCCGTACGGTGAGTTGGAGATATTAAAGCAGCGATATCCGGATATAAGTGTTGAAGCTATCGATATTGGCGGCGATTATCTGTATGATGCCGGATCGATGGCAACATTAACGGGACGCAAGCTGCATGGTCAGCGTAATCACCTGAATTATTTTGAACGTACATGGTCTTACCGGCTTGAAAATATCACCGGCTCAAATGTTAAGGATGTAAAGGAGTTTATCGAGCGAAAAGCTGTTTCGGGCTCATCGGCACTTTTTCAGGAGGGTAATAACAAAACACTCGAAGCACTGGATAATATGGATATCTATGATTTTTCTTCGCTGGTTTTATATGCGGAAGATAAAGTCATAGGTTTTACATTGGGTACACTGGTCGGTGATACATTGTATGTCACGATCGAACAGGCCGACAGGGATTACAGGGGTGTTTATCCGAAGCTCGCAAGTGCGTTTGTTTCGTCACATATGGATAAAGGTGCGGTATATGTCAACAGAGAAGATGATATCGGAGATGAAGGCCTGCGCAAATCAAAAATGGCATGGAACCCATGCCAGATAGTTGAAAGGTTTGCCGTGACAGTCAATTAAAAGCCATCATTATCAACTGATACACCGCCGGTATAAATATAGCGGGAAGCAGGTTGCCTGTTTTTATTTTTGCTATTTTCAGCATATTAAAGCCTATGCTTATGATCAGGATCGAGCCGACCATGGACATTTGTGTGATAACTATATCGCTGAAAAACGGAGCAAGGAAAAATGCAAGTACGGTTATCAAACCTTGATACAGACCCACAGAAAGCGCAGAGAACAAAACTCCGATCCCCATAGCCGATGCAAAAATCATCGCTGTTATCCCGTCAATAACAGACTTGGCAATAAGTACGTCGCTGTTGTTGTTCATTCCGTCTTCGAGCGAACCGACTATAGCCATTGAACCGACACAAAATACCAAAGTCGCTGTTATGAACCCCTGAGCAAATGTAGACTCTTCGTCCGGTTTTGTCAGTTTCCTTTCGCAGAACCTGCCAAATGATCCAAGCCTGTCTTCTATTCTTAAAAGTTCTCCAAACAGTGCACCAAGCGCAAGTGATACTATCATTATCAGTATATGCTCACCGATGATGACCCCGTCAACTATTGTAAACGCAGCGATCAGTGTACCGCTCATGCCGACGACCATAACAGCAAGTGCTATGCCCTGCATAACGGTGTCGGTTATGCGTTTGGATAAAACACGTTTGAGCACGAGCCCGAGAAACCCGCCCGCAATTATGGTGATGATATTTACTATTGTCCCTAATCCTGTCATAAGTATTCCTTTTCCATTTTTTCCGCTGTGGTATTCTACCACAACACATGCTATTATGTACAGTAGGAAAGACAGTAAAAGACAGCAAAGACAGCAAAAGACAGCAACACTGGGCTTGTGTCTTAAGACAGCAACACTGGGCTTGTGTCAAGACAGCAACACCGGGCTTGTGTCTTATGGGAGGTAAGCAAGTGGCAAAAATCGTAGAGTGTATACCGAATTTTAGTGAAGGGCGTGATGCGGAGAGTATCGGTGAGCTGGTTTCTGTTGCAAAAAGCGTTCCCGGTGTTTCTCTGCTTGATTTTTCATCCGATGTAAACCATAACCGAAGTGTTTTCACCTTGATCGGTGATCCAGCGGGTATTGCCGAAGCTGCTTATCAACTATGCAAAAAAGCTTCGGAGCTGATAGACATGACAAAACAAAAAGGTGAACACCCGAGGATGGGTGCAACCGATGTTATCCCGTTTGTACCGATAAAAGGGGTAAGCATTGAGGAATGTGTGGAAATCTCAAAGCAGGTTGCCCGGCGAATATGGGAAGGACTTAAGATCCCGAGTTTTTTATACGAATATTCGGCGGCAGCTCCCGGACGCCGTAATCTCGCCGATGTTCGTAAAGGAGAGTTTGAAGGTATGCCGGAAAAGCTCAAACTTAAGCAGTGGGCTCCCGATTTCGGTGAGTCTATTATCCACCCCACGGCCGGCATCACTGCGATAGGTGCAAGACCTCCTCTGATAGCCTTTAATATAAATCTTGACACGCCCGATATTGAAATCGCTAAAGCGATCGCAAAAAAAATCCGCGGCAGTTCCGGCGGACTTAAATATTGCAAAGCTATCGGTATAAAACTCGAAAACAGGAATATCGCTCAAGTCTCGATGAACCTTGTAAACAGCGAAAAAACTCCTATATACGAAGTGTTTGAAGCCGTGAAACACGAAGCGGCAGCTTTTGGAGTGAGTGTCACGGGCAGCGAGCTTATAGGTTTGGCAAGCTCTAAAGCACTGATAGACTGCGCAGAGTTCTACTTAAAAATCGAGGATTTTGATTATAACAAACAGGTACTGGAAAATCATTTATAACAATGGAGGTTCATTATGAGTAAACAGCAATCTCCGGATAAAAATCAAAACACCATAACAAAAAGCTGGCTGTTACGTTCTTATATCCGTACACGTATTGCCGCTCTTATAATGACGCTGGTTGTTATTGCAGGTCAAACCTGGGTTGCCTATGCAATAAACCTCAGCTTTTCATGGTTACTGCCGATCATTTCCGGAATATTGCTTTTTACTTCAATAATCGGATACTCGGGCAGTCATACCAAACCATCAAAATTTGCGCGAACTTTGTCGATAGCCGTTGTTGTTCTTCTGCCGCTTATAAATCTTCTCTGTATGATCTGGTTTGTATATGATATGCTCAACCCCGCTACGGTAACAGTTTCACATGAGTTGCTTATAGCAGGGTTTGCCTTGTGGGTCGTTAATATCGGCGTCTTTGCCCTGGCATATTGGGAAATAGATACAGGCGGTCCCGAAGTCAGAGCACTGGGTTTACCATCCGTGTTTCGTAACCGGGTATTCCCTGATTTTGTATTCCCGCAGCAAACATCAGGGGATCCCCATCTGTCACCGAAAAACTGGACTCCCGGTTTTGTAGACTACCTTTATATATCGGTAACCACTGCAACCTCATTTACACCGGCTGCAGTGACAGCTTATACACATGTTGCAAAAATCATGGCAGGATCGGAAGCATTGGTCAGTCTATTTATCCTGGGCTTGATCGTAAGCCGCGCAATATCATTGTAGAATTTTGTCATTCGCTAAGACAGGGGGCCAGTGTAGTTGTATCATTTTGCGACAACTACACTGGCCCCCTGTCTTACACTGACCTTATAATTAAATGCGCTCGACTATGCCCTTACTAATGCCAGTCAGACGGCTTGTTTGCCTGATCGATAAACCGGCATTTCTTATTTTTCTAATATAATGATTTTGCTGTAAAGAGTTTAGAGCTTGAAATTCTGAAACAGAATGACAATTACTGATTTGTTGAATAATTTTTTTAGCTTGTAAATCTGTTTTACGTAATGTTATTGATTCAAAATCTAAATGCTTTTCATTACTATCATCTTTATGTAAGTTTATAAAATCATTTTTACTCATTAACCCAAGAGCGAAGTAAATATCAATAAAATAAGGATTTGCCAGATACTCACGAAAGCTGCTCCATTTATAATCGCTAATATCAGTACACAGACCTGCTTTTATTGGGTTTTGATGAATGTATCTGAGAACAGCGACGAAATGTTTATCGTTCTTTATAGGCTCACTCCAAAAACGGTTTTGAAAGAGATGCCCAACCCTGCTATACTTTAAGTTGTACCAATAAACAAATTTTGGCCCAAATCTTATGAAAATTTTATCCAGTCTTTCATCACCTTCTTTAATGAGAAAATGACAATGATTGTCCATGATACAATATGCATAAATCGTAAATCCACTTACTTGTTTTATGTCGGCAAATGTAAAAAGCAATTTTTTGTAATCTTCATCGTCATGGAATATCACTTGTCGATTTATTCCTCTTAAAACAACATGATATATCCCTATATCGCTTTTGATTCTTCCCGGTCGTGGCATTATATTTCCCTCCAATGCTTGACTGTTATTGTCAGATAGAATAAAAATGCGATGGTCAAATAATATATCAAGCCTAGCACAACATTATATAAAAATCCATCCACATTTGGTTGAGAAAAACAATTGAAATTTCACACACATATGAGTAAGACAGGGGGTCAGTGTAGATGTCTTAAAACAAGACATCTACACTGACCCCCTGTCTTTCAACAATAAATATTTTTGCTTTCGGTGCCGAATATTGCAGTTTGCAACGCCTAGTTGCGGAAATTCAATGTGAACTTGGTGGAAAAAGAACAAAACAGGTGATATTATCGAGCTATAAATTGCGAGGAGGTCATCTTTTATGTTAGGCAAGAAAATTCAACAACTCAGAAAAGATAACGGTATGTCTCAGGAAGAACTTGCATCGAAACTGACTATATCAAGACAAGCCATATCAAAATGGGAGCTTGGTGAATCGATGCCGGATACTGAGAATGTCGTTCAATTAAGTAAGTTGTTTGGAGTGTCAACTGATTATCTTCTTATTGATGATAATGGAAATAAATTAATAAAAAACGCAGATAGTCAAATGACTGCTCCAAAATCCGAAGAAAACGATGAAAATAGTAAAAATGAAAAAAGGTCACTAAAAAAATTATTCAACATTAAAAATTGCTCAAAAAAATTTATTGTATGGATAACAGCTGCAGTTTTCGTTACAGCCGCAGGAATAATGATATTACTCATGACTCGAACGAATTATGTACAAGTATTTTTTAACTCCCCTGAGAGTTCTGAGGTATATGCATTACTTTCAGAAAATAGTATTAGAACGAGGGTCGTAGACGGTGATATTTGTGTCCCTGAAAATAAAGCAGAAGAAGCAATGATAATCATAATTGAAAGCGGGTTTATTCCTTCTACCGGTTATGCTCATTCATTAAAATTATTAGAAATACAACTTGCAGATGATCTAAGAGAACTGATAATCCAAATACAACAAATCAATGATGCATTGGTCATAATCAACGACAGGCATGTTTCTGTACTGCTTACATTATCCGATGATGAAAAGCTGAACGATTCGGAAATAGTTACACTTTATGATCTTGTCGCGAGTGCTTTTCCATCTTCTTATGAAATCGTAATAACTGATGCAAATCTAAACATTTATGACATCGTTGAATAGGTACGTAAGGCAAGGGGCCAGTGTAGGTGTCGCATTTTGCGACACCTACACTGGCCCCCTGTCTTATTCAAAATATACCGGATTTGATATGGCGCGTGCGTATTCTCTGCCGAATATTTTTATCGATAAAACCAGATATGCAAACCGCCAGGTGTCCGGGACAGAAACATTTGTCTCCAACTTTCCTCCCGGAAAGCGCTTCCATTCTGCGGCGACGCCCGAGGAAGTGATAAGCTTTAACATGCTCCCCAATCGAGCTCCTTCAGCTGATACGGACAGATCCAGTCCTTCATGCCAAATTACACTGTCGCCCATCATCGCTTCTTCGCAGTTCAAGCCAAGTACAGCACCGCCGACTGATGAAGTTATATAGCAATGCCCGTTTTTAACTGCCGACAGGATGTCGTTTACCGCAGGAGACGAAGAGAACACCCGGGTTACAGGAAAACCCAATCGAACCGAGTGCAGATCTCTGTGATAATCACTCCCGCCGATAACAGGAATCTTTTTTCCGATTTGAAGCAGTTCATGCCACCAGAAAAGAGCATTCATGTTGACAGTACGCATCGGGCCGTTCCAAACTTCAACCAAATCAAAGCAATCGTCATTATTCCATAAATACGGACAAATAGTACATTTTGGGTGGTTTACGGAAATCAAAGCGCCTTTTTCCTTCGCACTTTTAATAAGTGCAAGCATTTCTTCTTCACTGTTTGCTATAAAAGAGTTTTCAAATGGTACCGCAACACCAAAAAAGTTAAAATGCCCCTTATAATGCGTCCATTCAACCGCCGGTAAAATCGTCAAATCCGGAACGACCGGCAGATAAAGATTATCCGAATAGTTGTTGTGGTTGGAAACGGCAAAAAAATCCAACCCCGCTTTTTTTGCCTTTTTAGCAAGCGCGGCTGTATCATACTGCCCGTCCGATGCGTTGGAATGTACATGCAGATCACCTGCGAGCCATCGCGGCTGACGGATTGTAAATTCAATTTCATAACAAACATCCAACCCGCCGTCGGGTATCTTATACGCACCGACTATAATAAACCATTCACCCCGTTGAATTTCAGCCATCAAATATCCGGGGGTTGATGAATAAGCACCGGTAAACACGGTTTGTTTTGAAGAACCGGACCAGCCTATAAAAAAACCGTTTTGATCCATAAGGCCAAGATCGATAACATTTTTTGTTTTTTCGAACTTTCCGGTCCTGCCGGAAAATCTACTGTATGTATAACTGACCGAAATCCGCTCAATTCCGTCAGGCACAATGAAGGGTATCGTATAATACGTACCCTCCATTTCTTTATTTATTTTATGGTTGATTATTTGTGTTTTGTTCATCTGAAATATCCGGTATTGCGACGGTTTCAACAGGTTTTTCGCCGCCGGCTTCAACAGGCTTATCATCGTCTTTGAATTTCAGCAAAAATGACAGTGCACAGCATAAGACCATCAGCATCAGCGGGAAAAGACTTATAAGAAATCTTGCCGCTTCCGTTGGCTGCAGCCCCGGAACATCACCGCTTTCATAACCGAAAATCCTCGATACCATCAAAAAACCAAATGCGACAAACAAACCGCTTGTATTTCCAAGCACTCCGCCGAGGCTGTTAAAGGTGCCCTCGCGCTGTACACCGTAACGCTTTTTATCTTCATCAAGAATTCGCGCACCCACGACATCCAATGTCGCACAGACCCCGCCATATCCGAAACCAAACACAACAAGAACAAATGTGCTCGCCAGTAAGGTAGTGGTAAAATAAAGAGGAATAAGCGGCAGAGCTACACAGAAAAATGTAAGCCGCCATGTCTTCATGAGACCTAACTTTTTGATCACTTTTACCCACACCGGAACGGCAATAATAGCTACGACGATAACTGCCGCCAGCATAATGGTTGATGCCATGCCGTCTGCTTCAAGAACATATTTCGTATAAAAAGCGACCGACTGTTGAAGTATTGCAAGAGCTGCAAAAAATGTAGCCCTTACAAGACCGTTTAGCCAGAATTTCGGATTACGTAAAATATCCCTGACCGACTTGAAAAGCTGCGGTTTGGGAAGCTCCTGCGCTTCGGGCGTTTCATGGCAGTTGAATGTCATATACAGGATCACTACGAGTGCCAAGCCGCTGTATATCAAAGCAGTATTTCTGTAACCTATCGCATCGGCGATCATTGGAGTGAGCGCTATTCCGATGACCATTGCTATTAGCTGAAAAACCTGGCGAATCGCATTTGTTTTCGCTCTTACCTGTTCGGTTTTAAAGAGCTCAGGGAAAAGAGATCCGTAGTTAGTGTTGATCATCGCATCTAAAGAACCGGTAAATATATATAAAAGTAAAGCATACCAGAATACAGAACCTTCTGCCATTCCCGCAGGTACATTAAAGAACATGATAAAGCATAAAACCAGAAGCGGCGTACCTATTACAAGCCATGGTCTTCGCCTTCCCCAGCGTGATCGTGTCCTGTCGGATAAAAAACCGTAAACAGGATTATCGATCGCATCGACTACTGTATATACTGCGAGGATCAATGCAAACATTTCTGTTGTGATTGCAGACAAATGAATAACATAAAAAGCAAACGCATATGTCTTGAACATATTTATTGGAATTGACGTACCGAACATTCCCACAGCGTAATTGATCGGTTTCGTCGGTCGTGCTTCCAGTCTTGGACCATCCTGCATCCCTTTCACCCCTTTTAATTATATCCGGATTATATATCAGGTTGTCGAATCTAATAAATATTAACAACAAGGCCCCCAGCCTCATAATAAGACACAAACACAGACCCCCTGTCGCAAAATGCGACACCTACACTGGCCCCTTGTCTTATCGCAAGACGTGCAATTGGTTTTCGATTGCGTCGATGACTTTTTTGAATTCGCCGTATTGAAGGTGGTCGGAGATATCGTTTAGCAGGCCGGTTGTTGCTTTCGGCCATGTTTTTTCTTTTAAGCCGCCCAAAATTTCATTGGCGGATTTATTTTTATACTGTTTGCATGCGTTTTTTATTTCCCGAAGCTTTTTTTCAAGCAGATCCATATCCCCGGGTGATGCTTCATAAGCGGTTTCATCTGCTTTTGGCCGGTAACCGCCGAGCAGTGATCGTATTGCTTCAATCAGAGCGGGTGTATCCTTAAGGATCTCATCTCTCCTGCCGCCGTCACCGGCTTGTTCCAGTTTATATGCTGCTGCACACAGTTCTTTTACATTTAAATGCCGCAATACGCTTTTTATTCCGTGAACAGTTGTGGTATACAGGACCAGATCCTCTTCGTTTCCGTTTTCGATTTTTGGCATCAGATCGTCCAGGACCGAGATCGAGTTTTCAATGTCCCTCATTATGAATTTCAATAATTCATCACCGATACCTGTTTTATTCTCAAGCTTTGAAGAAATCTCCTTCTGCTCGGCACTCTTTTGCCGCATTTCTTCAATAACTTCGGGCGGCTGTTTATCACGGATCATCCGGTTTAAAAGAGAATTCAACTCACGCATGTCGATCGGTTTTGACAAATACCCGTCAAAACCGTTTTCCATGAAGTTTGCCGATGCTCCGGCAACAGCATTGGCTGTCAGTACAACTATAGGTTCCGTGTATCCCATATCACGGATGATTTTTGTTGTTTCAATACCATTCATTTCCGGCATCATATGATCCATAAATATGATATCGTATATATTGCCATCCCGGATCTTGTCAACGGCTTCAAAGCCGCTGCTTACGGTTTCGATCTTTAGACCGTAGAGCTGCAGCATACCCCTTGCCACATACAAGTTTGATTCAACGTCATCAACGACCAAAACGCTGCCGTAAGGCATATAGTCATGGATGACCTGTGCTCTGTGAACTTTCATTGTGCTTCTGAAATTACTGGAACGCAGCTTTTCCACCACATCGGTCCCGCATACCTCCGAACCGATACGCACCTGCGGGATACTCACGGTAAACACCGAACCTATCCCTTTTTCACTCTCAACCAAAATTTCACCGTTCATGGCATCCAGAAAACGTTTTGTGATATGCATACCCAAACCCGTACCAACAATGGTACGATTCTGATGTTTGTTGAAACGTGAGTATTCATCGAACAATTTGTCCAGTTCATCTTCCGTCATACCATGCCCCGTATCGCTGATCTGCAATATAAGCATACACCACGAGCGTGCCTGAGGACCGGAGGGAACAGGTTCGTCTTTATCGATCACAGCGCTTACATGCAGTTCAACTCTGCCTGTGCTTGTGTACTTAAACGCGTTTGATAAAATATTGTTTAAAACTTGTCTGATACGAAGCTCATCGCCGATCAAATCGAGCGGTGTATCTTTATCGATAATCAAATCAAACTCAATAGGTAAGCTTTCATATCTGAGAAGATTAAGCTGAACGGTATCATATATTATGCTGGGAATATCGTATTGAACAGGTATTATTTCAAGCTTGCCCGCTTCGATTTTAGACAGGTCGAGCATATCATTTATTATATTAAGCAGTAAATTACCGGAGCTGTAAATAGTATTAAACGCCTCCTTGAAATCCGTGGGGATCAGCCCTTTAACAAGCTGGAACTCCGCTGTTCCAAGTATGGCATTCATAGGTGTCCGGATCTCATGGCTGATATGTGATAGAAATTCACTTTTTGCCTTATTTGCAGCATCTGCCTCCAATCGCTGTTTTTCGGCTTCCGCGGCGGAATCCTTTAGTTCCCGGAGCATTCTTTGGTGCTCCCTCAAGTCCCTGCTGTAACCGGCAACCATAGTGTGCCCTTTGTATTCCACACGGACATATGTATCCTCGACCGGTATTTCTTCACCGTCCGGGGAGAGACAAATAAGTTCCGCTCTTTGGAATCCTGTCTTAAAAGTACCGGTTACCAGTTGCCTGACCTTGTTAACGGACGGGGTGCCGTCCGGTTGAAATTCAGGCATAAAATCATAGTACCTCTCCATATACTCATATTTGCTTGACAGGTTGAACATTTTTGCCGCTTCTTCATTACAGTCGGTCATATTGACTTTTTCATCCCAGAAATGAGCTGCAAAAGGCGCCGAATCGAACAGTATACGAATACGTTCGTCCGCTTCGTGTTTTTTCTCCATCTCTATATGCTGCGCCTGATTACGGAGATTCTCCTCATGCTCCATTCTGGCATCTTCTTTTGCTTTGAAAATACAATTCTCCGGGAAATTTATATCCATGGCGATTTTTCTTGCCATATCGTAACAGGTTTTTGAACCGCATGCGAAACAATCCATATGCTGCTGTTCATAATTTATCTTCCCAAGTTTCTTAAAAGCATTATTTATATCTGCTTCCGTTATATCCTGTGTGAATGTTGGAATTGCGCGGTACTTCCTTTTAAAGCGCTCGAGGTCAAGCTGTTCGTCATATGAATTGTAAATAGTTTCATAGTGATTCTTTTTATATATTTCTCTTGCGATCTTACCGCTTTTTTTCATTATCTTGCTTATTTCGAATAAGTTTCTTTCATGCAATGAAGCAGTACCTACATTACAACCTTCGGTACAGTTTAATACATCATAGACATCGGGAAGAAATTCATCCGGTGTAACGGCATAAGTGTCGAGACTTCTGTAAATCCCAATGCCTTCGGCTCTGGTCACATGAAGCTCCTTGCCCATAAAATACTGTATGTTTTCCTTAAATCCGCCCGGCATCGGAAACAATGATCCCAAGCCGCTTTTATCGTGATCGAATATCGTTTCTTCATCGGGAAGCTCGATACCTTTTTCCGTTAGATACTCCTGCAGCTTGGTGAAGGTGATATTATATTTTATGATACCGATATCCTCGAACTCGTCGGATTTTGCCATACACGGTGAAAGTGCAGCGATGCGGTCTTTGATGCCCTTATACTCTTTCATATAGATCGCTGTACATGCCATAGGGCTGTGGATGGGGGACAGCTTGCTTAGCAGATCATGCCGGTACATCTTGCAGTATGTGACGATCACGGGGCAGGGCTGGGTTATTATGGGAGCGGGATTTTCCTTTAAATGCCTGACATGTGCCCAGATGCAGATATCGGCTCCAAGAGAAGCGTCATAAATATGATTTACACCAAGCCGTTTGAGAAGTGTGAAAAGTTTCTTGTAGTCGCGCATATTTGATTTAAGTGCAGGAGCGGCTATTATGGATATAGGTATACCTTTGGCAATATCCGCAAAAAAGCGCTTCGTGTCATCATCGAAGCGTCTTGCGTCGTGTTTGCAAGCGGAAACACACATACCGCATGATATACATTTGTCATGGTCGATCATTACCTTGGTGTTGCCGTTTTCATCGAGATATGAAACATTGGCTTCTTCCATCGAGCATTCTCTGATGCATCTGTTACACCCTACACATAAATCCAATTGTTCTTTTATAACATCGACCATGTTAAAAAGTCCTCCGGAACTTATATTCAAATGGAACTTATCTTCAAACCTTAAACAGTGTGGTGCTTAAATACTTTTCACCCCTGTCGGGGAGCATAACAACGATCGTTCCCGAGTCTATACCCTTTGCTGTTTCAAGCGCGGCTATCATTGCGGCACCGCTGCTCATTCCAACGAAGATAGCTTCCTCCGCAACGATCCTGCGTGACATTTCAAAAGCTGCTTCCGTTTCGATATTGATGCTGATATCGATCTTATCCGGGTCATATATACTCGGAACGATCGCTTCTTCCATACTCTTAAGTCCCTGGATATAATGACCGGCAACAGGATGTGCTTCGACGATTTTGATTGCCGGATTTTTTTGCTTGAGCCCCATACCCACACCCATAATAGTTCCGGAAGTTCCGATCGCCGAAACAAAATGAGTGATATCTCCGCCTGTCTGACTCCAAATCTCCTCGGCGGTCGTAAAATAATGTGTAAGTTTATTGGTTTCGTTGGAATACTGATCGGGATTATAATACTTGTCCGGAAACAAAGCGAGCAGTTCATTTGTCCTTATGATCGCGCCGTCGGTACCCTTATCGGCATCGGTCAGGATGATCTTGCCGCCAAACGCTTTTATCATCTTTTGACGCTCAACGGAAACAGCCTCGCTCATTACTATATGGACGTCATAACCCTTGACTCTTCCAATCATGGCAAGTGCTATACCGGTATTTCCGGATGTCGCTTCGATTATTGTTTTTCCCTTTGTCAAAATCCCGTCGGCTTCAGCCTGCTCGATCATCTTTAAAGCGATCCTGTCTTTTATGCTGCCTGTCGGATTAAAGCCTTCAAGTTTGGCAAAAAGCTCAACATTCGGGTTGCTGCTTAAACGGTTTATTTTAACGATTGGTGTGTTGCCGATGGTATCGAGGATATTGTTGTACATTTATTAACTCGCTTCAATGATCAATTTTGCGCTGTAAAATTTGCGGGTGTTACATTGCAGAGAGCTTACGCTGCATTTGCTCCTGATTGGAAGCGCTCCTTAAAGCAGTTTCTTTTGAAATCTCTCCGTTTTGTAAAAGTTTCATGATATACGCGTCCATACCGATCATACCCTCCTGGGCGGAAGTTTGGATGACACCGTCTATCTGATGTGTTTTACCTTCGCGTATGATATTACTTATCGCGTTATTTACGCGCATGATCTCAAAGGCCGGGATAGATTCACCGTTAATGCCTGTAAGAAGCCTTTGCGTGACAACCATACGAAGTGACATTGACAGCTGCACACGTACTTGTTGCTGCTGCGCCGGCGGAAAAATGTCGACAACACGGTCGATCGTGTTTGCCGCACCGACAGTGTGCAGGGTCGAAATCACAAGATGTCCTGTTTCGGCAGCAGTTATAGCTGTTTTTATTGTCTCGTGATCACGCATTTCGCCGAGTAGGATAATGTCGGGTGCCTGCCTGAGACTTGCACGAAGTGCATCCATGTATGAGTTTGTATCGGTAGAAATTTCCCGCTGACTTACAAGACTTACATTATCCCTGTGTAAAAATTCGATAGGGTCTTCCAATGTTATTATATGGGAGTTTCTGGTTTTATTTATCGCATCGATGATACAGGCAAGAGTTGTGGACTTACCGCTGCCTGCCGGTCCCGTTACAAGCGCCAGGCCGTTAAGTTCGGACGCGAGACTCATGACTTCCTCGGGGATACCCAAATCTTTATAATCCGGGATGTTGAATAAAACAACACGGATGACCGCTCCCATTGAACTGCGTTGGCGGAATGTATTTACCCTGAAACGTGCAACACCGGGGACTGTGACGGGAAAGTCATCATCTCCGGATTCAAGAAACGCCGTCATCGGCCTGTAAGCAAGCTCGTATAAGCTTGTAATAAATTCCTCGGCATTATGAGGCCTTAGTATTTCGCCGTCCTGTGCGACAAGAACGCCGTTTATCTTGAATGTGACCTGCCGCCCCGCTCCAAAAAAGATATCGGAGGCTCCCTCTTCAACGGCAAGCTTCAGCCAATCAAGAACAAGTTCATTACCTGTTTTCATATAAGCAACATTTCCTTTCAATAAGCTTTATGTCATAAATAACATGTATTTAGTTTCCGTCCCAGATATTGATCGAATCGTCAATTTCCCATTCATCGGTATCATACATCCGCCAGCTTAGTATATCAAAAGATCCATCACGGATCGTGAAATTCACATACAACGCTTTTATATCGGATATCGGGAGATGAAAGTATGTTGTTTCCATACCGAGGTTTTTGTCCCATCCGGAGTTTATTTTGATCCCGCGGACCGTTTCGGGAGTTATGTCCTCAGCAATTATTTCGGAAAGTATAAGTTCGGCTGCCGCATCGGCTTCGTAATATCCGGTCACAAGCTCCGCTTTGGCATCCACCAGAGCTTTTTCATTTCCGGCGACAACATATGTGATAAGGGAGAAGATAGTAAGGCAAAGCACGGCAAACACAAGCACGATAGACGCACTTCCGACTCCTATTCCGCTTTTGTTCACTATGTTTCCTCCTTTACTCTGGTTGATATTCCGGTTTGAAGCCAGTATATATGCTTCTTTTTCGCTCGACTGTACATCCTTGTACAGACTCGCGCGCTCCACCGTCCGTGGCTCCGCTTGTCAGAAGCACACATACTGCCTCCAACCCGTTCAATTATGCCGTGCAACTACGGAGAATGCTACAAGCTCCTCGCCGGTGATTCTTTCTACTTTTAAAGTTCCTGTTATAAGTTGCAAATCACTTGTGTTGCTGCCATTGGCGTCAGTAACAATACTGAGAATAAAGCTTGCATCACCCGGTTCACAAAGCTGCCAGTCTTTGTTATAAAAAACACCCAGTTTCGACGGTCCCGTTTCTAGACGAAATGCCCCGTAACCGGCAGAGTCGGGATTACCAATAATATCACCTGTTGCAAACAAGTCCCCGCCTGTTGCTTTAAAGACTTCGGCGCCGCTTTCGGCTTTTAAGAGGGCATTACTTACAGCGCCGGAATCATTGGCATTAAAATACGCTGCCGCCAGGATACTTATGCACGCAACGGCACAT
>Ga0123356_10002206_pt1 | contig 20947 bp, 30 predicted proteins | sample TergutEmb28metaG_2_FD_92546 | JGI IMG/M metagenome (GOLD analysis project Ga0123356, IMG submission 92546) | Embiratermes neotenicus P3 segment gut microbial communities from Petit-Saut dam, French Guiana - Emb289 P3 | ecosystem: Host-associated > Arthropoda: Insects > Digestive system > Gut ... | reverse complement strand
TCGGGGTCTTCGAGGTGACGGGTGGCTAGGGCCTTCTCGACCTCGCTCTGCCGGTCGCCTAGCCAGTCCATCGCTCCATACATCTCGTCTTTACTCACCCCAGCCAGTTCGAGGTCTTCACCGGCAGTGGTGTGGGGCCACCAAGCGAGTTGACTGATTTTCGAAGCTGGGTGACACAACCGGGCAGCTATCAGGCCCATGATCAGGTCTCGTTGACGGCATGGTGGGCCTAGAGCATCGGTCAGTCCGGTTTGGCTTGCGGCGGTGAGCACGGCGGCTAGGGCACCGTGGGTCAGTCCAGGGCCCAGCTGGACCGTATCAATGGTGGTATCCGGGTTGGTTCCAGCACGGACGGGTCGGAAGCCTTTGTTCAAGACTTGTTCTAGGGCGTCGACTTCTTCTTTCGGGTGGTGGGTGAGTGAAGCGACAGTGTGGCGGTGGACTTTCCCGTGTTGTTTCCAGGCTTGTCTGAGGAGCACTGATTCGTGGTCGTGGACGATACCGTCCTTGGTTTTGAACTTGGATTGTACTCTGACAACCCGTAATGGTCCTCGCGGTTCACCCATGCACCCATCATAGCACGCTACCGCGCATATTGCCAACAACACGCCGTGATTCTACTCTGGCAACCCTTCCGGGCCTGGTTCGAGTGTTCCCGCAGGTCAGGGACGAAACCATCAAAAACCAGGCGAAACTTCGGTCTGGAGCCTGGGAAACTAGATTGAACACCAGTTTCCCAGGCGGTGCGCCGGGCTTGATCACCGTGGCTTGCACAGCTGGCCGGGCAGCCTAGCCGGACCACCGCCCAGCCACGTTACCTCCTTCTTGTGCCCACCCAACCACATAGCCTGGCGTTCGAGCTGCGTCACATTTGGACTTCGAGTTCTCCAGCCGAGCTTTCGATTCGGATGGGGAACCCAAAACGGCTCCCAACCTGGTGCACCTGAACCTGGCTGGTGTACACCACCACTTCACCGGTCAGAATGTCAGGATGAGAAAAAACAACGTCACCCAAACCGAGCCGTGAAGACCATGCTTCACGTTCTTGCACCATTGCCTGACTTCGTTGGTACAGGTCTTCGTAATTGAAGTCCACCGCCCGGCCAACAATCCGGTACGAGTCCCGGTCCACTGTTTCTCCGGCGAGCCGGTAGGTCCAGCGATCGTTTTCCAAAGCCGTCAGTATCTCTAAGAAGGCTGCCAGCTTGGCTGGATCAGCCGTGTGATCATATTGCACAACAAGCTGCCGCTTGTCATGCTCGGTCACCGTCTCCGCCCAAACCTCCGGGAAGTCAGTTCGTAGACCTGACATATCAAGGGCAATCCCTGCCTTCTCTTCCGCCCATACTAAAGCCATTACATCGTCTGCCGCCTCAAGGTCGACCTGACCATCAGCGCTACCGTTCGCGGAAGCCGGTGGAACAGCATTCGACGAATGCGCAGGTTGCAGCTCAGTGGCGCTCGAATAGGTTTCGGGTGCTTGCCTTGCTGCCGCAGCTTGAGCTGGGTCAGTGTTGCTGGCCGTAGGCTCGGGATTACCGCACGCCGAAAGGCTCACCGATGCGGTGGCAACTACCATGATCAACCCGACCCAACTTCGGCGACTCATGGCTTGCTCCTTTCTGTGATTCGTTTCATGCTGTACCTGTTCTCCTTTTGTTACAGGTTATTGACTGTAACCAGGCCGCATCTTGCCACACGAAAAAACCATTGTTCAAGTTGGCACACAACTTGTACGACCAGCTTGACACACGTGATTGGCGCCAGAAAGTGATGCCATCTGCCGAAACCGCCTCTCGCACATGGCAAGATACTCGTCCCGTCCACGCATCTCATGGACTTAAGGCCACTGTTGCTGTTAAAGCGGCCGCTTGCGCCGCAACAGGTATGTATGCACAGTACCTCTCTGTCTGTGCTGTGGGACGGAATCTGCCAAGATGCTGGCCGTGTGCTTTTGCCTGGCCATCAGAAGCAAAGGTGGAAAACCATGGGGCACCGGAATCACCGCTCGCACAAGTTTGATCCCAAGTAACCGTGATCGGCGTGAAGATCACATTGGCTACGTGCGAGTGCGGCGCGGTAGCACCTACAGTCTGCACTGTTGTCGCCGGTGTGGTTTGCCCTGTCCTAGCCCCACTTCGCGCCACAGCTCCGTCAACGCCTGAGACGTAGGTGGCCTTGACCTTTAACCGCGGCTTATTCGAATTGGACTCGCCAACCCACATGTTCGCTGCAAAACCACCTGTTGGGCTTGAGCGCAATAGCATTCCATCAGAGGGATTATTGTAGAAGGCACGAGTGCCTACCATGTTCCCCCCGTTGTACCAAGTGGATACATTCGCCTCATAGTAACAGTGGCCTGCAGTCCCTCCCATCAACTCGCCGGTCTGATTCTTCTTCCAAGTGAAGCCCATAGTGCAGAGAATTAGCGGATTTGTAGAAAGCATGCTCTTAGAGGTAACCAAGGCTGCACCGCCGGAATATGGCTTGGCATCCGCGAAACGTGTTAATTGGACCTCAAGTCCTCCAGAGCCGCCAACAATTCGGATTGGGACACCAAATTTCATTCCAACTTGTTGCACCTCGGTTTGGCTAGTGTATATTACCACCTCTCCTGTGCGAATATCGGGGTGAGAAAAAACAATGTCAGCCACGCCAAGTAGAGGAGCCCAGGTTTCCCGCTCCTCCACCATGGTTCGACTCTGCTGGTATAAGTCCTCGAAATTAAAGTCAACCGCACGACCGACTATCCGATATGAGTCCCGGTCAACATCCTCTCCTAGGATCCGATAAGTCCAGCGTTCATTTTCCAAGGCCGTGAGTATTTCTAGAAAAGCGGTTAGTTTGGCTGGATCGGCTGTTCGATCATATTGAACCACGAGTTGCTGTTTGTCATGCTCAGTTATCGTTTCGGCCCAAACCTCCGGATGGTCAGTTCGCAGACCTGACTCATCAAGAGCCATTCCCGCTTCCTCTTCCGCCCACGCCAGTGGCATCTCGATCAAGTGTTGAGGTTCACCATCGTCAAACTCTGGGTCATCTTGCGCCAATGGGACAATCCCCGGAACCCCTAAAGAGCCAGATTCAGACACTTCCGGTGCCCTAGCCCCCCCCAACCGGGGCTAGCATAGGACTGATTGCCAACCACCACGATGACCGCCGCAGCTACAACTGCGACAAATAGGTGTTTCTTCGTCATTTTTTTCCTTTTTTCTGGGCTGAATGCGGTCTAGTATCAACACAAGAGCGCGTGGCCCAAACCATAGCACAGGCGTGGGGCGCAAGGCCCAGGCAGCTGGGGATTACTCTGGTTCCTGATACCAAGCTACTCGTGCTACCCCAGCCAGGCAGCCGTGGCCAGCAGCACCAGCGCGCCAAGCACGGTGGTGCCGGTCACGGTGTCACGGGCTAGGGCCACAGACACGTTGTAGCGCTGGGCATAGTTGAAGGTGTTGCCGGCCGAAGGCAGGCACGCCAGCACCGTCACCACATAGATGCTGAAGGCATCCAACCCAAAGGCGAACCGCGCCAACCCGTAGCCCGCTAGCGGCATCACAATTAGCTTGAAGATGATGGCGACCAAGGCGTCGCGGCGGCCCGGTCCGGCGGCAAACACCGGCAGTCCATGTAATGACAAGCCCATGGCTAGCAGCATCAAAGGCACCCCGGCCCAGCCAATCATGCCCACCGCTCCGGCTAGGACCTCTGGGGCTTGCCACGGCAGCACGGCCGCCAGCAAACCGGCGGTCGAGCCAATGATCACCGGGTTAGCAAAACCCGCCACCAATACCTGCTTAGGCGAAGCTTTCTTCCCAGCCGCCAGGCTCATGGCCGCTAGTGCTAATGGCGAGAAGACCACGGTTTGGAACAAGATGACCGGTGCCACCAACGCGGCGTTGCCCAGCATGTGCAGGGCAATGGGCAGGCCAATGTTGCCGGCATTGGTGTAGCCCGAACACAACGCCCCTACCACTACCGCACCAGCCGGACGGCGCCAGATCAGCCCTGCCAGCAGCCCATACAGGGCGAAAGCCAATAGGGCGGTGATTAGGCTGACCAGCGCCAATTTGGAGAACACCACCGACAGTTCTGACCCAGAGACCACCGTGAACAATAGCGCCGGCATGATCGCAAAGAAGACTAGTCGGTTGATCTGAGCCGAAGCACCAGGTCCCAGCAAGCCAAAGCGGGCTACCAAGTAGCCCACCAGGATAGGCAGCGAAACAATCGCAAAGCCGTCTAGCGCCCCACCCATGGTCCAGTCAGCCTCGCTAAACCGGTGCCACGGCTAGGCCACGGGCTTGAAGCTCGGCCGCGCCGCCATCGTCCGCGGTCAACACCCAAACCCCATCCTCCGTGCAGGCCACCGTGTGCTCCCAGTGGGCGGCCAACGATCCATCGACCGTCCGGACCGTCCAGCCGTCAGCTTCCACCACGGTGTCTGTGCGCCCAGCCACCACCATTGGCTCAATCGCCACCACCAGCCCGGGCCGCACCTTTGGCCCTCGGCCACGCCTAGCCAGGTTGGGTACTTCGGGTTCCATGTGCATGGCTTGACCAATACCGTGGCCTAGGTAGTCCGGCACAATCTGGAAACTCGCCTCGTTGGTTTTGACGCTTTGTTCGATGCCGGCTCCCACCTCCCACAAGCCCCTCGCCTTGGCCAGGGCCGCAATCCCGTCCCACAGGGCTAGATGAGTCACGGTGTCAAGGCATTCAGCCACCGCTGACCCCTCTTGGCCAGCCAGCACGGTGATGGCGGCGTCGGAGTGCCAGCCGTCCAGGATGGCACCGCAGTCGATCGACACCAAGTCGCCTTCATGGATCACTTGGTCAGCGGGAATTCCGTGAATCACCACATCATTGATCGACAGACAAATCGAGGCGGGGAAACCTTGATACCCCAGGAAACTGGGCACCGCGCCGTGGTGGCGGATGACCGACTCCGCTAGGTCATCGAGTGCATTACCTTTAACCCCGGGCTGAATGGCTTGACGTAAAGCCGTTAGGGTAGCGGCTGTGACCAAGCCAGAGGCCCGCATTGCTTGAATCTGACTGGGGGTCTTCAGCTCAATCCGGCTGCCAAACTGCACGTTAGAAGCTTACCTTTGCCGCCAAGGTAGCTGGCAAGCAGCCGCCAGCCGGTGGCTGTTCAGTGGCTGCCCGTGCCTATGTGCCGGTCGTGGCTGCCAGAGCGGCTAGCACTCTCTCGCCAACTTCATCGACGGTGCCTACTCCGTCCACGGTCAACAGCCCGCCACGCTGGCGGTAGACAGCGGCGATCGGCTCGGTTTGTTCGCGGTAGACCGCCAGCCGTTTGATGATGACCGGTTCAGTGTCATCTTCACGGCCTTCCAGTTCGGCCCGCTTCAGAAGGCGTTCGACAATCAGAGGTTCTGGCAGTGTCAGCTCCACAATGGCGTCCACCTCCAAACCACGTTGGGCCAGCATCTGGTCCAGTCGTTCGACTTGGTCAACGTTGCGGGGATAGCCGTCCAAGATGAAGCCCTGGGCCACATCTGGGTCGTCCAAGCGCTGGTCAACCATGGCGTTGGTAATAGAGTCCGGCACCAGCTGGCCCTTGCTGGAGTAGCTCTGAGCCTCCAGTCCCAATGGTGTACCGCGGCCAATCTGGTCGCGGAACAAGGCGCCGGTTGAAATGGTCGGTATGCCAAGGCGAACAGCCAGGGCCTCACCTTGGGTTCCCTTGCCTGAGCCCGGAGGGCCTAAGAGCACTAGGCGAATAGTCACGCCAGCCAATGTACTAGTCAGTCGGTAGCCCCGCAGCCTCTAACCGCAATTTTTCCCGGCTGAGGGCCAGTGGCTGGAGAACCTACCTCAAGAAACCGTCGTAGTGCCGCTGTTGCAGCTGGGATTCGATCTGTTTGACCGTGTCCAGACCCACACCAACAATGATCAGCAGGGTGGTCCCGCCGAAGGGCAGGTTGTTGGAGATCTTCAGAATGCCGAATAGGACTTGCGGAATCAACGCCACAATGGCTAGGTAGAGCGAGCCAGCGGTGTTGACTCGGTTGATCACATAATGCAGGTATTCGGAGGTGGGGCGTCCCGCTCTGATGCCAGGGATGAATCCGCCGTACTTCTTCATATTGTCGGCCACCTCTTCGGGGTTGAAGGTGATGGCGGTGTAGAAGAAGGCAAAGAAGATAATCAGACCGGCGTAGGCCAGCATGTAGACACCGGCCTGTGAGTGGAAGTTGTTCATGATCCACAACACCACCCGGTTGCCGCGTTGTTCATCCCGCACAAACTGGGTCAGCATGGAAGGTAAGGACAGGATGGAGGAGGCGAAGATCACGGGGATGACCCCGGCCATGTTGATCTTGATGGGCAGATAGGTTGAGGAACCACCATAAGTCCGCCGGCCCACCATGCGCTTGGCATACTGCACCGGGATGCGGCGTTGGGACTGCTCGACAAAGATGACCGCACCAATCACCAGGAAGAACACCATCAGCACAATGATGAAGTTCCTGACCCCGCCGCCAGCGCCGCCAGTTTGCAAAATGGAAGCCATTGAGCCGGGGAAGCCGGCCACGATCGAGGTGAAGATCAGCAGCGACATGCCGTTGCCCACACCCTTCTCGGTGATCAGCTCACCGAGCCACATGATCACGCCGGTGCCGGCTGTCATGGTCAGGATCATCAAGGCGATGGTCATGGGCCCGTCGTTGTAGATTATTTCTGGCGCGTTTTCAGCGCCGGCCTGCCCAAACAAGGCACCAGTCCGGGCTGTGGTGATGACCATGGTGGACTGCAACACTGCCAGCGCAATAGTCAAGTACCGGGTGTACTGGGTCAGCTTGCTCTGCCCAGCTTGGCCTTCCTTGTGCAACGTCTCGAACCGAGGAATCACCACCCGCAACAGCTGGGTGATGATGGAGGCGGTGATGTAGGGCATGATGCCCAACGCGAAGACTGACAGCTGCAACAGCGCACCACCGCTGAACAGGTTAATCAAGCCAAGCAGGCTGTCACCTTGGGTTTGGTCTTGCATCTGCTTGATGGCACCGTAGTCAACCCCTGGTGTGGGGATGAAGGAACCCACCCTGAACAACACCATGATGCCCATGGTGAACAGCAGCTTGCGGCGCAAATCCGGCGTCCTAAACGCCTTTGCAAATGTGCCGAGCACTACGCCTCCTGGTGCCTATTCGCTTCTAATAACGACGGACCCAACTACCTTACTTGGTGTCTGGGTCGCTGATTGTCCCGCCCGCCGCCAGAATTTTCTCTCTGGCACTGGCTGAGACAGCTTGTACTGCTACATCAAGCTTGACTGCAATGGTGCCGTCGCCCAGCACCTTGACTGGATGACCGCGCCTAACTACCCCCCGCTGAACCAAGTCCGCCGAGTTCACAGCACCGCCTTCGGGGTACAACTCCGCCAACCTGTCCAGGTTGACTACCTGGTATTCCACTCTGAACGGATTGGTGAACCCACGCAGCTTGGGCAACCGCATGTGCATTGGCATCTGGCCGCCCTCTAGGCGGGCGGGCACCTGACCGCGGGCTTTGGTGCCCTTGGTGCCGCGTCCGGCGGTCTTGCCTCTTCTTGAAGCCTCGCCCCGGCCAACCCGCCGCTTGACCTGCTTGGCACCGGGTGCCGGGCGCAGGTGGTGCACCTTGAGCAGTTTTACCTTGTCCGATGCCGGCCCCTCAGTTTCAGTGTCCGCCTCAACCTTGGGTGCGGCAGCCTTTTCCGCCTTGATCGCGGGCTTGGCGGGCTTGTCGGCCTTCGGTTCTTCAGCTTTGTCAGCCTTCGGCTCTTCGGCCTTGTCGGCCTTAGGTTCGTCAGCCTTGTCAGCCTTCGGCTCTTCAGCCTCAGGTTCGTCAGTCTTGTCAGCCGCAGCCGCGCCGACCTTGAGTTCTCCGGGCTTCCTGGCCTTCGGCTCATCAGCTTTGTCGGCCTTGGGCTCAGCCTTGGGCTCTTCAGCCTTGTCAGCCTTGGGCTCTTCAGCCTTGTCGGCCTTCGACTCTTCAGCCTTAGGTTCGTCAGCCTTCTCGGCCTTGGGCTCATCAGCCTTCTTAGCCTTCGGCTTCTCGGTCTTCGGCTCATCAGCCTTCTCGGCCTTCGGCTCATCAGCCTTCTTGGCCTTCGGCTTTTCAGCCTTGGGCTCGTCAGCCTTGTCAGCCTTATCAGCCTTCGGCTTCTCAGCCTTGGGTTCTTCAGCCTTATCAGTCGCAGCCGCACTAACCTTGAGCTCTCCGGGCTTCCTGGCCTTCGGCTCTTCAGCTTTGTCGGCCTTAGGCTCAGCCTTGGCCTTCGCTGCCACAGCCTTGGGTTTGGCGGCCTTCAGGTCAGATCCGACCTCTACCGCAGCTTCAGCTTCGGGCGCAGGTTCGCTGGGAGCCGGGGACGCGGCATCGGCTGGCGCCTTTGGCTCCTGCAAGTCCTTGTCCTTAGACTCGGCCATTAGTCGATCCTCTCCACGCTCACCAGGTGAGCCACTGTGCGGATCATGCCCAGCACCTCCGGGCGATCCTCTTTTTCAACACTTTGACCGATCTTGCGCAGACCCAGGGTGCGCAGCGTCTCGCGCTGCTTGTGTTTGCCCCCAATCGAGGACTTGACCTGCTTGATCACCAAGGTTGCCATCAGCTCTCTCCCTCCGGGGTGGCTGCCATGGCCCGTAGCAACGGCGCTGGAGTGACGTGCTCCAAAGGCAGACCGCGCCGGGCTGCCACCGTGGCCGGCTCCTCCAGAGACTTCAACGCCGCCACCGTGGCGTGGGCAATGTTAATGGCGTTAGCACTGCCCAACGACTTGGACAGCACATCATGAATGCCGGCGCACTCAAGTACCGCACGCACCGGGCCACCGGCAATCACACCAGTACCGGGCGCTGCTGGACGCATAAACACCACACCAGCGGCGGCCTCGCCTTGCACTGGATGCGGGATGGTCTTCTGGATCCGCGGCACCTTGAAGAAGGCTTTCTTGGCCTCTTCCACACCTTTGGCAATGGCGGCCGGCACCTCCTTGGCTTTGCCGTAGCCCACACCCACCATGCCGTCGCCGTTGCCCACAACCACCAAGGCGGTGAATGAGAAACGGCGCCCACCCTTAACCACCTTGGCAACGCGGTTGATCGAAACCACGCGCTCTAGGAATTGATTGCGGTCATCACTGTCGCGTGATTGGCGGCGGCCATCACGGCGGGAACCGTCACGGCGGTCGTCGCGGCGCTCATCACGGCGTTCTTCGCGGCGGTCAGATGTTTCACGCCGCGCCGAATCGCTAGCCCCGGCCTTTTGCAGCTGTGCCATCAGATGCTCTGCCTTCCCAAATTCATAACTCTCGCTCCTACAGGGCCAGCCCGCCCTCGCGGGCGCCGTCGGCCACAGCGGCTACCCGGCCGTGGTATTTGTTGCCAGCGCGGTCAAAGACCACCTGGCTGATCCCAGCCTGCTTGGCCCGCTCGGCCACTAGGGCACCGACTTTGTGGGCCTTTGCGGTTTTCTTGGCTACTTCTGCCCTGAGCTCAGCTTCCATGGTTGAGGCACTGACCAGAGTGTGGCCCTGGGCATCATCCACGACCTGAGCCAGCATGTGCCGGGCGGATCGAGTCACCACCAAGCGCGGCCGTTCGGCCGTACCCACCACTTGCTTGCGCACGCGGTGATGCCGCTTAGCGCGCTTGGCGCTCCTAGAACTGGTTGCCATGGTTACTTACCAGCCTTCCCAACCTTGCGCCTGACTTGTTCGCCTTGGTAGCGCACACCCTTGCCTTTGTAGGGCTCAGGCTTACGCAGTTTCCGGATGTTGGCGGCCACCTCGCCAACCAGTTGTTTATCAATGCCACTGACCGAGAACCGGGTTGGCAACTCCACGTTGAACGTGATGCCCTCGGGCGCCTTGATCACCACCGGGTGCGAAAAACCTAGCGAAAATTCCAGGTCATTGTCCTTGGCCACCACGCGGTAGCCAGTCCCAACAATTTCCAAGACCCGGGTGTAGCCGGCGGTAACACCGGTCACCATGTTGGCTACCAGCGTCCGCGACAAGCCGTGCATGGCCTTTGACCGGCGCTCATCATCTGGCACGGTCAACACAATGGCGCCGTCTTGATCCTGAGCCACCGCCACCGGCTCAGGCAACTCACGGCTCAAGGTGCCTTTGGGGCCCTTCACTGTGACAGCCCGGCCGTCAATGGTTACGTCGACCCCACTTGGTACCGACACGGGCAACTTGCCAATTCGCGATGCCATCTCGCCTCCCCCTTACCAGACGTAAGCGAGGACTTCCCCGCCCACGCCTTTCTTGGCCGCCTGCTTGTCGGTCAACAGTCCAGAGGAGGTTGACAAAATGGCAATGCCCAGCCCGCCCAACACTCTGGGCAGGCCAGTCGACTTAGCGTAAACCCTGAGGCCAGGCTTGGAAATTCGCCTCAAGCCGCTCAGCGCCCGCTCCCGGTCCTGGCCATACTTCAGCTGGATCACCAGGCTTGAACCAATGGTGGCCGCCTCTTGCCGCCAAGCGCTGATATAGCCCTCCTGGAGCAAAATTCCGGCAATGGCTGCCTTCATTTTGGAATAGGGCATCTCCACTTGCTCATGATGCGCCTGGTTGGCGTTGCGGATGCGTGTCAGCATGTCCGCGATTGGGTCTGTCATTGTCATGTTGGGTTTGCGTGCCCTTTCTCCCCGCGGTTTCTGGGGGTGAAACGCCCCCGACCTACGGCGTAGTTAGTTACCAGCTGGACTTAGTGATTCCCGGCAGTTCGCCACGGTGCGCCATCTCACGCAGGCACACCCGGCAAAGGCCAAATTTGCGGTAGACGCTGCGCGGCCGGCCACACCGGCTGCAGCGGCTGTAGCCGCGCACGGCGAACTTCGGCTGGCGCGCAGCCTTGACAACTAGAGCGGTCTTTGCCAAGTCAGTTCTCCTTGAACGGGAAACCCAGGTGACGCAGCAAAGCGCGGCCTTGATTGTCATCTGGTGCGGTGGTCACAACGGTGATGTCCATGCCCCTGACCCGGTCAATCTTGTCCTGGTCAATCTCATGGAACATCGATTGCTCGGTCAGGCCAAAGGTGTAGTTGCCCTGGCCGTCGAATTGGCGGTCCGACAAGCCGCGGAAGTCACGAATACGCGGCAAGGCGGTGGTCAGCAACCGGTCCAAAAACTCCCACATCCGGTCCCCACGCAGCGTGACGTGGGCACCAATTGGCATACCCTCACGTAGCTTGAACTGGGCAATGGACTTACGAGCTCTAGTCACAGTGGCCTTCTGGCCGGTAATGGTCGCCAGGTCGACCAGTGCGCCGTCAATCAGTTTGGAATCCCGAGCCGCCTCGCCCACCCCCATGTTGACCACAATCTTGGTCAACGAGGGCACTTGGTTGACGTTGGCCAACGCAAACTCCTGACGGATCTTGGGCAAAATCTCCTGGCGGTAGCGCAGCTTCAACCGGGGAGGGGGGGCTTTTTCTACGTTGTCCGATGCCGGAGCGGCCTTGCCCTTCTGGCTAGCCTTACCGCGCGCTGCGGTAGCCCCCTTGGCCTTGGCGCCAGCCTTGTCTCCGCCTGAGGCTGGGGCTTGCTTGGTCTTTTGACTAGCCTTACCAGCGCCACTGGTGGCGGCTTCCTTAGCCTTCTGGTTTTCGGTTGCCATCACACTTCCTTACCCGAGCGTTTGGCGTAGCGCACTCTCACTTGGCGGCGGCGGCCGTCACGCTCTTCGGTTTCAAGCCGGTGCCCCACCCGAGAGGGTTGTTTGGTCTCCGGGTCAACCAGCATGACGTTGGAGACGTGGATAGGAGACTCTAGGGTCTCAATCCCACCGGTTTTCCCACCGCGGGCTGACTGGCCCACCTTGGTGTGCTTAGTCACCCGCTGGACGCCTTCGACAATCAACTTGTCGTTGTCTTTTAGAACTGTCAGCACCCGACCGGTCTTGCCTTTGTCCCGGCCGGCAATCACTCTGACCTGGTCACCCTTTTTGATCTTGGCCATCTAAAGCACCTCCGGGGCCAGCGAAATGATTTTCATGAAACGCTTGTCACGCAACTCCCGGCCAACCGGACCGAAGATACGGGTGCCGCGTGGCTCGCCATCGTTCTTCAAGATCACCGCCGCGTTTTCATCAAAACGGATGTAACTACCATCCGGCCGGCGGCGCTCCTTGTTGGTGCGCACCACCACAGCTTTGACCAGGTCCCCCTTTTTGACGCCGCCACCAGGGATGGCGTCTTTGACAGTCGCCACAATCACATCGCCTATCCCGGCGTAGCGCCTCCCGGAGCCGCCAAGCACGCGGATGCACAAGATTTCCTTAGCGCCGGTGTTGTCGGCCACCTTCAGCCGCGACTCCTGCTGGATCATTTCTTAGCCCCTGCCTACTTCGCCTTCTCCAGGATCTCTACCACCCGCCAGCGCTTGGTGGCGCTGAGCGGACGGGTTTCCATGATCAAAACCAGGTCGCCAATACCGGCACTGTCTGATTCATCATGCGCCTTGACCTTGGAGTAACGGGTTTGCACCTTGCCGTACAGCGGGTGCTTCACCCTGTCCTCCAAGCGGACCACCACGGTCTTGGTCATCTTGTCACTCACCACCACCCCGCGCCGGGTCTTGCGGTGCGCCCGGGGTTCAGTGCTTTGCTGGACGCTCAATTGTCAGCCTCCACGGTTGAAGATGGAGCGGTGCGAATGCCTAGCTCGCGTTCCCGCATGATGGTGTAGATCCGGGCCAGGTCGCGCCTGACCGCCTTGAGCCGGCCATGGGATTCAAGTTGGCTGGTAGCGCTGGCGAAACGGAGGTTAAACAGTTCCTCCTTGGCCTTAGCCAACTCGGCCTGCAACCGCTCGTCATCCAGTAAATCCAGTTTGTGGGGCAGTAGGTCCTTTGAACCGATCGCCATCTCACTCACCACCTTCGCGCTTGACAAAGCGGCATTTCATGGGGAGCTTGTGCATGGCTCGGCTCATCGCCTCGCGGGCTAGTGGTTCGGCCACCCCAGACAGTTCGAACAGCACACGCCCTGGCTTGACATTGGAAACCCACCATTCGGGTGATCCTTTGCCACTGCCCATGCGTGTTTCAGCCGGCTTCTTGGTCAGCGGCCGGTCAGGGAAAATATTGATCCACACCTTGCCGCCACGCTTGACGTGACGGGTCATGGCAATACGAGCGGCCTCAATCTGCCGGTTGGTGACGTAGGCCGGTTCGACGGCCTGAATGCCATAGTCACCGAAGGCCACAGTGGTGCCACCTTTGGCCATGCCACTGCGGGTGGGCCGGTGTTGTTTGCGGTGCTTGAGCCGCCTTGGAATCAGCATTGTCTCAGCCCTCCGTTCCCGCTGTGGTGGGGCTGGCTTGCTCAGAGCCACCCCGGCCGCGCCGTGAGCGATCCCCGCGATCCCCACGGTCGCCACGATCCCCACGGTCGCCACGGTCCCCACGCTCGCCGCGTTCACCGCGGCCCCGTGAGGGCCGGGGGGCGGCGGCTTGCTGCCGGGCAAATTCCTTCTCAGTCATGTCGCCCTTATAGATCCAGACCTTGACCCCGATGCGGCCAAAAGTAGTCCGGGCGTCAAAGAAGCCGTAGTCGATGTTGGCCCGGAGCGTGTGCAACGGCACCCGGCCTTCGCGGTAAAACTCCGAACGGGACATTTCTGCGCCGCCTAGACGGCCAGAACACTGCACGCGCACGCCCTTGGCGCCGGCCCGTTGAGCCGACTGCAAGCCTTTGCGCATGGCCCGGCGGAAGCTCACCCGGCTAGCTAGCTGTTCGGCAATGCCTTGAGCTACCAATTGGGCAGAGATCTCTGGGTTCTTCACCTCAAGAATGTTCAGCTGGACCTGCTTGCCGGTGAGCTTTTCCAGCTCACCGCGAATCCGGTCCGCTTCCGCCCCGCGCCGGCCAATCACAATGCCTGGCCGGGCGGTGTGGATGTCAACCCGCACGCGGTCTCGGGTGCGCTCAATTTCCACCTTGGCAATGCCGGCCCGTTCCAATCCCGAAGCCATCAAGCGACGGATAGCCACATCCTCACGGACGTAGTCGCGGTAGCGCTGGCCAGCTTTGGTCGAGTCGGTGAACCATCTTGAACGGTGGTCGGTGGTAATGCCCAGTCTGAAGCCCAGCGGGCTGACCTTCTGTCCCACTACAAGCTCTCTTTCTCGTTGGCCTGCTTGACCACCACGGTGATGTGACTAGTCCTCTTCATAATTCGCCCGGCGCGGCCCTGAGCCCTGGGCCGGAACCGCTTCATGGTGGGGGCTTCATCGACGTAAGCCTCAGCCACATACAGGGCGTTACGGTCTATGTCCAAACCGTTTGATTCGCGCTTTTGCACAATCGAGGCCACAGCCGACTCAATCAGCTTCCGGACCGGCAAGGCAGCCGCCTGGGGGGCGAACTTCATGGCGGTGATGGCTTGGTTGGCGTTTTGACCGCGTACCAGATTGATCATGCGCCGGGCTTTCATTGGCGTAACCCGGATAAACCGGGCCTGAGCCTTGCCCACCGACAAGTCAGTGACTCTGCGTGATTCCTTGCTCATGGTTTCCCTTTGGTGGGCGCCTAGCGCCGGCGTCCCTTCTTGTCATCTTTTTCGTGCCCGCGGAAGGTTCTAGTGGGAGCAAACTCACCTAACTTGTGGCCCACCATTGACTCGGTAATGAACACCGGCACATGCTTACGCCCGTCATGGACCGCGAAGGTGTGGCCCAGGAAGTCCGGCGTGACCATGGAACGACGTGACCAGGTCTTGATCACAGTCTTCAAGCCCTTGGCGTTGTGCTGGTCGACCTTCTTTTGCAGATGGTCATCAACGAAGGGCCCCTTCTTCAGGCTACGAGGCATTGGTCACTAGCTCCTTATCAGCGCTTCTTGCCGGTACGCCGACGGCGCACAATCAGCTTGTCGGACGGCTTGCCGGGTTTGCGGGTGCGGCCTTCGGTTTGGCCCCACGGGCTGACCGGGTGACGGCCACCAGAGGTCTTACCCTCGCCGCCACCATGTGGGTGGTCTACTGGGTTCATGGCCACGCCACGCACGGTAGGGCGCCGGCCCTTCCAACGCATGCGCCCAGCCTTACCCCAGTTGATGTTGGACTGTTCGGCGTTGCCCACTTCACCAATGGTGGCGCGGCAGCGCAGGTCCACGTTGCGGATCTCCCCTGACGGCAGCCGCAATTGGGCAAAGCGCCCCTCTTTGGCCACCAGCTGAATCGAAGCACCGGCCGAACGAGCCAGCTTGGCGCCGCCCCCAGGCCTCAGCTCCACCGCGTGGATCACGGTACCCAGCGGGATATGGCGCATCTGCAAGTTATTGCCCGGCTTGATGTCCGCTTCAGGGCCGGATTCGACCCGGTCATGCTGACGCAAGCGGTTGGGGGCCAAGATGTAGCGCTTCTCTCCGTCGGCGTAGTGCAGCAGCGCGATGAGGGCCGTCCTATTGGGGTCATATTCGATGTGTGCCACCTTGGCTGGCACGCCATCTTTGTCATGACGGCGGAAATCAATCAGCCGGTAGGCTCGCTTGTGCCCACCGCCGTGATGCCGCGTGGTGATGTGCCCGGAGTTGTTCCGCCCACCAGTCTTGGCTAACGGACGAACCAGGGATTTTTCCGGGGTGGTGCGAGTGATCTCGGCAAAATCTGAAACCGAGGAGCCACGCCGGCCCGGCGTAGTCGGTGAGTACTTGCGGATTGCCATGGTCTCCTAACCTTCCTGCCTAAGACAGGGCCGCGCCGTCCAGGTCAATGCTGCCCTCACGCAGCGTGACAATGGCCCGCTTGGTAGCCTTGCGGCGCCCGGTACCATAACGGTGCCGCAGGATTTTCCCCGGGCGGTTCAAGGTGTTGATCGAAGCCACCTTCACATCAAAGATCTGCTCAATGGCAATTCGAATCTCAGTCTTGTTGGCCCGAGGGTCCACCAGGAAGGTGTACTTGCCCAGCGTGTCAATCAGTGTGTAGCTCTTCTCCGAAACCACCGGAGCGAAGACCACATCGCGGGGGTTTTTCTGGCTGGCTGGCTTAGTCACTTGATTCCTCCTCAGCCGGCTGAGCGCCTTGGGTCTTGGCGGCAATGAAGGCGTCTAGGGCCTCTTCAGTGAAGAACACGTCGTCACTGACCATCACGTCATAGGCGTTGAGTTGGTCGGGCCAAAGCAAGTGAACCTCAGGTACGTTGCGCAGCGAAAGCCAAGTTTCGGCATCGCCCCGCTCTAACACCACCAGCAAATGCGAGCGCTCTGAGATGGACCGCAGTACGCCCAAAGCCTCCTTGGTGGACACCTTGCCCTTGCTCAAACCGCCCCCCACGTGAATCCGCTCAGCCCTGGCCCGGTCAGACAACGCCCCCAGCAAAGCGGCAGCCTTCATTTTCTTAGGCGTGCGCTGGGCGTAACTGCGCGGCTGCGGACCATGCACCACGCCACCACCGACAAATTGAGGGGCTCGGATTGATCCCTGGCGGGCCCGGCCGGTGCCCTTCTGGCGGTAAGGCTTACGGCCACCGCCGCGCACCTTGCCGCGGGTCTTGGTGGCGTGCGTGCCCTGGCGGGCCGCGGCCAACTGAGCCACCACCACCTGGTGAATCAGCGGCACATTGGTCTGGACGTCAAACAACTCCTCAGGCAGTTCCGCTTGAGTCTGCTGCTTTGAACCGGGATTGATCACCGTGACCTTTGACATCAGGCTTGACCTTTCTTCACGGCGTTCTTGATCAGCACCACCCCGCCCTTGGGACCAGGGATGGCTCCCTTCACCAACAGCCAACCCTTGTCCGGGTTGACGGCAAAGATGGTCAGATTTTGGGTGGTTTGCCGGTTGTTACCCATCCGGCCGGCCATGCGCAATCCCTTCAACACTCGCCCTGGAGTGGCGCAGGCCCCGATTGAACCGGCCTTACGGTGGTTGCGGTGCGCGCCGTGGGAGGCACCCACCCCAGAAAAACCGTGCCGCTTCATCACACCCGCTGTGCCCTTGCCTTTAGTCCGGCCGGTCACGTCCACCCTGGCGCCTGCTTCAAACAGCTCAACGGTGAGCTTGTCCCCGGCGCTGTACTGCTCGGAGTCGGCTAGGTGCACCTCCACTAGGTGCCGGCGTGGGTTTACCCCCGCCTTCTTGAAGTGACCCATCATGGGCTGAGTGACGCGCTTGGGTTTGATCTCACCGAAGGCTAGCTGGACGGCGCTGTAGCCGTCGGTTTGCTCGGTGCGTACCTGGGTGACCACATTGGTGCCCACCTGCACCACTGTCAGTGGCACCACCCGGCCGTCGGCGTCCCAAGCCTGGGTCATGCCCAACTTTGCGCCCAGCAGGGCCACAGTGGGCCTGACTTTCTGGGAAGTAGATGTCATGTTCCTTGCGTCCTTGGCCTACAGCTTGATCTCAATGTTCACGTCCGCCGGCAGGTCCAACCGCATCAGGCTGTCAACTGCTTTCGGGGTGGGGTCAATGATGTCAATCAACCGCTTGTGAGTCCGCATTTCGAAGTGCTCGCGGCTGTCCTTGTACTTGTGAGGGGAGCGAATGACGCAGAACACATTCTTCTCGGTGGGCAGCGGCACTGGGCCAACCACGGTGGCGCCCGCCCGGGTAACGGTGTCCACTATTCTGCGGGCCGAGGAGTCAATGACCTCGTGGTCATAAGACTTCAGCCTGATCCGGATCTTCTGCCGTGCCATGGACTTGGCCCCTCCTATGCCTAGTTACTACTACCCTCACCCACCGCCCCCCGCGCTCGGGCGTGTCACGCCGCCAGGCGGCGCACCGCCTGGCATGATCGCTTGGGTCGGTGGAAGCCCGGGATCCGATTTTGCTGAACTCACCGGGCGCTCGCGTTGCCGGCTGGTGCCGGGCAACCGCTATATCTTGCCAGAAAGCAGGGCTAATTGGAAATCCCTTCTGGCCAAATCCGATTTTTTCACCCCGCCAAACGCCGTAAGACCAGGTGGACGGGCCAGCTGCCGGTCTGTTGCCCAAGCGGCTCCGTGCCGTCCCACCCGACCGGCTCCGTGCCACTCACCCGACCGGCTCCGTGCCACTCACCCGACCGGCTCCGTGCCACTCACCCGACCTGTCCAAGACGGTTGGCTCTCCCCGCCAAGCTTTGGTGAGACAGGGGCTAGTGGCTGTTCAGGGTTCTCGAATCGTGGGCGGCGGCAGTCACCGTTGAGTCTGTGCAGCGCCAGGCTCGAAGGGGAAAGAGGTCCGCCTCGACGGTCGGAGGCAGAGCCCGACCAGGAAGTCAGGTCAAACAAACAGGCTTTGGTATTCGCGATGGCAGCATTCACGCAGTTCCTTGTGCCGCACACCACCACGATCAGTCACCAACATGCCAGAGGCAATGTGGCCGGGGGTCAGATCTTCCAGCAGCAGGGTGACCAGTTCACCTGGTTCTGCTGTCTCGCGCCGTTCGCAGTTTTTGATAATGGCACCGATGGTGGCTTGCCGCGTGGCGTGTAAGCCGTGTATGTCCACAGCGGCGCCAGAGGCTAGCGTGCCTAGTTCTACCAGTCCGAAGATCGCGGTGCCTGGGCCCTCGACTAAGAAGACCGCCTCGATCTCGAACTGGAACCCTTTTGGTCCGATCGGATCAACCCCTAGTCCATCCATGATGCGCTCCCTTGCTGCGATATGGGTTAGGACTAAGTCTAGCCGCGGCTGCGGCCTTCAGGCCGGGCAACGGGGCGCTCTTCCACGATTCCGTCGCACTTAAGACCCAAAACCGATCAAACTGGCCCCAGCGGCTCAGCGGCGGCTGGGCCAACAGACAAAACCGGGCTCGCTCCCCTTGGGGAGCGAGCCCGGTTAGAGCTTGGCTGGTGAGGGCGGTATTGCGCCCCATTCAGGCCAGTGCTGTCCGCCTAGGCGGGACAGCTAGCTTACTTGTTGACCTTGATGACCCGGCCGGAGCCAACGGTGCGGCCACCTTCACGGATGGCGAAACCAAGGCCCTCTTCCATAGCGATGAACGCTATCGCCGGCCTCCACCCATCGATCAGAACCGGCGGTGTCTCGCACACCGTTGTTCTTCGGGCAACTGAACCGTCAGGTCGCGGCAGGGTTAGCCATCCAGCCAGGTCCAACCGGTCACACGACTGTTCAAATGGATGCTCATGTTGCCCGATCCGACCGGCCCCACCAGACTTCAGTACGGGGTGGCATCCGAGATGATAACCATAAGATCGCCGACCGCGTCAGCTGTCTTGGCGTCCAAGAATTCCGCGTCCCGCAGTGGTCCACGCCCATCATAACCCGGAGCATCAACCGACACGTTGGGCCAGATACCGTCGTTTCCGAAGTCCTCTAGTGGGCACATGCCAAGCAGCGCCCTTAACTGATTTGGCGTGGTGGTAACTGGCAGCAACGCCCTGGGGTAGGTTTTGAAGTTGTCGGCTTTCGGCGCCAGGACATCAGCCAGGTTGGGCTGGCCACTTGATCTGGCACACTCAATCCACTTGTTCGTCGCATCGGCCACGGTTTGTTTCTGGGACAGTTCCCACGCCGGATCAACCCGCTGAGTGGGCGGAACGTAGTCGATCAGCTCACCACACTGACGGTATTGCTCGGTGTAATCGGTTGTACCTGCCAGTAGCATCGCGGCCCCTCTTGTACCTGGGCGAGGGGACGCCATCTCGTCCCTGTACTTTAGTTCAAGGGTATCGAGCGGTTCCTCTTCAGCGGCAAGCTGTGCCTCGGTCACAAACGAACCACCTCCAAAATGGCACATGCCATCCTGTGACTGGCACAGCCTCCAGCGCTCCCCACCTTCGAAACCAAGCTCGGCCTGACCGTCAGACAACCGATTTAGCTCAACAGGCACCCCTAAACTCCGTAAACAGTCAACCATCGCCTCCGCAGCCATTGCCTGGTTCGACCCACTCGTTGCCAGCTCTGGCTGGTCTTCCAGCGTGGCCACATCAGGAGCGGAGGTCGCACAAGCTGCCGCTACAACAGCCAAAGCAACCGCAACACCAGCAAACGCAGTCGACCGACTGGCTGCACCGCTTGCCAACCGCTTCAGTCCACTCCTGTCGCTGATCACTTGACCACGGAGAAGGTCTTCTTGGTAGATGCGTAGGTGGCACCTATGTAGTGAGTCCCCACGGGATTCTTCGCGGTCAGTGTTGGAGCGGCGTTCCCGACCGCACTAGTGATCCAATTGACGTGGCTCACCGCGCTCATGCTGCTGTTGTAGTCGGTAAAGGTAATGGTCGCACTACCCACAGGTTGGCCACTGCATGTGACCTTGATGCCCGCGATGTACTGGTACCCCACCTTGACAGAACCGGGAGACGACGTCCAAGCCGAAACCCGGGGGCTGCAAACAGCCTGGGATTCGACAACCGGCGATGGGACCACAAGACCACCTAAGGAGAGGCCGACTGCAGCAAGATTCATTGCTGGTGTTCGAGCTGGATTTTTCATCAAAACCCCCTTCAAGCGACATTGGATCGGCGTTCTCCACAAGCGTCGTAGGTTCGGCGTTCGGAAGAACTACATCGATTGGGCTGTAACGCCAATGATACGACGATGAGGCCCCAATCCTCGCACGGCGCGGGCACTTGACTTTGAGGCACATCGGCAAATCCCGGGGCCGAGTTGGGAGTGCAACATCCTCCTCGGCTTCAGACCGGCCACGAATCTCCACTTTGGACAGTGTTGCCTGGGCGCCCGCTACCCGCGCTTGCCCCATGATGAGTGCATCGAAATGGAAAAGACAGGCGGCAGTGGTCGCCGAGTCCACAACGGACGCACCACGGATGGGCCGGTATTGGAAAAACCGGGCTCGCTCCCCTTGGGGAGCGAGCCCGGTTAGAGCTTGGCTGGTGAGGGCGGTACTGCGCCCCATTCAGGCCAGTGCTGTCCGCCTAGGCGGGACAGCTAGCTTACTTGTTGACCTTGATGACCCGGCCAGAGCCGACGGTGCGGCCACCTTCGCGGATGGCGAAACCAAGGCCCT
>Ga0123356_10002205_pt1 | contig 20949 bp, 18 predicted proteins | sample TergutEmb28metaG_2_FD_92546 | JGI IMG/M metagenome (GOLD analysis project Ga0123356, IMG submission 92546) | Embiratermes neotenicus P3 segment gut microbial communities from Petit-Saut dam, French Guiana - Emb289 P3 | ecosystem: Host-associated > Arthropoda: Insects > Digestive system > Gut ... | reverse complement strand
TCTTGCCTTTTTTGATTCCGAATACTCCTGCAAGGCCTGCTCCGAAGGAACCGAGAAGTCCGAACAACCATAAACCAGCTGCACTCTCAACACCAGTCCTCGGCATCTCGCTGAGCGGTACGATATCTTCCAGAATCTCAAACTCTTCTTCCGGCGGGAACTCTGCTAACGGAACATCATCATCAAGGATATCAAAATCTTCCGGGAACTCGCCTAATGGAACATCGTCGTCTTCGATATCGATCTCACCATCTTCGGGATCCGGGGGCAGTGCCGGCGGATTTCCGCCACCCTGCGGTACTGTGGTTACGACATCTGCATCGTCGTCATCTTCGTACTCTGCTCCATACTCATCTTCTGCTGTGACAGCTACGATGTTTGTACGGGTTCCTGCAGCGTTGATCGCATCGGTGATGAAGTAGAACTCTATCGCATTCTGATCCTTTACAAGACCAACATCTGCTACGGCTTCTTCCAGTGCTTCCAGTCCAACATACTCATCGCCATTGTAGAAGAATGTTGCGGCTGTCATGTCTACTCCGGGGAATGTATCGGTGATGTTTGTGACATACAGTACGCCTTTGCCTTCATTGGTTATCGTTATCTTGAAGACTGCTCTGAAGCCTGTGTTTGTGAACGATACACTGTTTGCCCATTCGGTGATGCTGTCTAAGTCAGCTCCTGTGGTATATGCTGCTACTTGCTTCAGAACATTCAGACTGGGTATATCTACTGTTACTGTGTGATCGTCTTCTGATTCTAAGCGCTCACCAACTGTCAGTGTACGGTTTGCTGTTACGTATGCGGTATTTACCACAGGTGCACCTGAATCATCATCATTCATCACGACAGAGTATGTGATCAGCACAGATGCGCCGGGGAGAAGATTTGCTGTCAAGGTGATGGTGTTCGCTTCAGCGTTAAAGCTGTTTGCCAGTGCTACGTTCAGAACAGGGTCTTCGACTACGATCGCGCCTGCAGCTCTGCTGAACATGTCATCCTGTATTACCACAGCTGCCAAAGGCTCTGAACCGGTGTTTATAACTTCAATGCGGTAGTGAACTGTTTCACCGGTGACAGCGGCTGTAGAGGGTGACGTCTTGCTGAGGTCGATGCTAGGTGCGAAGTAGTTGTTTGTGAATCTTACTACGCCACCGCCGACTGGAACGCCAAGGACATAGTCAATTGTTCTGGTACCTGCGTCAAATATCCAGTTTTTATACAATTCACTTCCATCTACCGGCAGAACCTCATTGACGGTGAATCTTCCTGTAAAGTTCGGCGGTAATACTACAGAGAAGTTCAGAGGCGAACCGTTATTTACAGTTATAGTATTGCTTCCATTGCCACTCGCGGCTACCATGTTGCCCAGATTATCACCTCTGTAGCCTGTATAGGACCAGTTAAATGTGAAATCTTGTACTACAGCTGTTGTACCGAATACGACTTTTTCTACATTCGCTTCTGGTGCTTCAATGGGATCAAGCAGGGTGTTAACGAAGATCACCGGGGTGCTGCCTGTATCTACTACACCATCTGGTTTTACAATGATTGTAAACTGTCTGCTGTCATATGTCATCGTTGGGTCAGTGCCCGGACGCTCTACCAGTGTCAGTAATTTATCACTTGTTATAGTGCTAAACTGCGGGAGCGTGAAGCTGCCTGATAACATACCCCATCTGTTTGTTGTGAGAGTAACTGAATCTATCGGATTTTTACCTGCTTCAAACTGTCCTTCATACAGGTCAAAGATAAACGGATGTCCACCCAATCTACCGATGTTGCTGCTACGTGCGCCGACTAAGGTCTTGGAGAACCCAAAGCTCGGAACCTTAATACCGCCGAAATCGTTGATCATCGTAGGCTGTGTGTCGTTAGGTGGATATGTCACTACTCCGTACGCATTGACAGAGATTCCTACGTAGTCCGAACGAGGAGTCCAACCAAAGTTGTTTTCTACCTCAGTAATCGACACTTGCAATGTCTTGTTGGTGTCAGGCAGGTTTGTGGTTGGGATGTTAAATGTCGGGACCTCGATGCTCGCAGTGCCGTTCATTATAGCCACTAAAGTATCATGGGGTACTTCTATGCTTCTCTGTACGGAGTATGCTGCTTTATGGTTATCCTGATATGTTACGTTGAAGTTAAATTTAAACTCGTAGCTGTAGCAGGATTTCGAGTGTTTGTGTGCCTGGATAGCCGGACTTATTTCCTTCGTGTTATATGTTGGAGGAGCTTCCTCTTCTCCGCAATCCCATGCTTCCAGATCATCGTTATAAACACAACCTTCTACTGCATGATCATGTCCGGGGTCAATCATATCAGCATAATCTATCTCGGTTTCTGCTGGTACATCAAACTCACTTTCAACTAATGTGCAATGCATTTCTGCACCGTCATATGGGGGTTGCAGTTCAATACCATTGCCTTCAAAATACTTCAGTAAGTTTATATTGACAGGTACCGGCGGCTGAGTATATGTGTTCAGAACCTCGTAGTTATTAAATCTTGTTGCAGGTGCAAATCCATTGAAACCATTGATTATCTGACCGTACTCAACGTGAGTGTTCATCGCGGGGCTGTCCCAATCAGTTACTTTTACTTCATTGATGTACAACTTCGCATTACGAAGGTCGTCGAATGTTACACCTACAGGGAGATTCCAAACAAATGCTTGCTCTGTTCCTTCTGTTATTTGTGTTTGATTGAAAGTCAAGTCGTTTGTTACTTTCACATAACCGCCATTGTCGATATACAAAGCAAATGTGAAGTTGTATCCACTCGGAATATCCATGTCATTTTCTGCTTTGACAACAGATTTTGACAGAGGGACTGGCGGCATCGGGTTCTTTGTGTAGTAGAGGTTGATTTCAACATGACCGTTGTAAGTAGGATCAACAGTAATCGCACCTGTAAGGTTATTGCTGTGAGCACTATCGGTTATGCTTACCCCGGTGTTCCTGTTTTGGCCGTTGACGAAGTAGTAGCTTGTCCCGTCAGGCATTGTAAGAGAATCAGGTACACCATCGCCTTGGATTTTACCTGGACCTTCTGTCCAATAGTAGTCTGCTCCATTCAAATAGTTCCCAGTAACTCTAGTCATGGAGTCTACCAATATGGGTCCATCACCATCGTTGATATGGTATTTCACGGTAACAGTAAAGAGCGGAATGTGTTGAAGTGTGACCCATCCGGTTGTACGGAGACGTTGCGTAATGCTTTCTCCCGCATTATTAAGTACATATTCCCATTTCCCGTCCGCCGGTGCTGCTGTCTTAGGTGTTCCTCCGGCATTGGTATAAAACGGGTTTCCATCCATCATCCGGAAGGATGCAAAGTTTGCTGTTCTCCAGTTATTAGTGTTTGTATATATGTAACTACCTACGTTGCTAATTACTTTTGCACTCTCTTTGAGCTCAACCTCAAAAGTAATTGAATTAGGTTCAGAGAAACCATCAGAATAATCACCCGGATTATTAATATTACCTGTTCCGAGGGCTTCTGCGGATTTCATTCTTGACAGGTTACCTCCGGTGATAGTCCATGTAACTTGACCGGTGGCGGAGTTGTAGCTCAAACTCGTATTGCCTGGTTGAACTCCGTCGACCAGATTGGCTGCGAATCTCGTGTCGATATAGTCGGTTATAACTAATGCGCCAGTGATTGGATCCGCATTCTGTATTGAACCAACGATATCAGCAAACGCTTCTGCAAGGCTAAAGCCAGATAGAGTTGCTGCTCTATACATGTCAACAACATTGTATGGATTTGTGGATATACTTGGGTTTGCTGCTGTTCCAGTATATACTAGCCCGGGGAGATTATCCCGGATGTCTCGTAACGTAGTTTGTATTGCTGTGGTATTATATCCCGCTCGTGGCATCAAGTGGGCATCAATTGGATTTATGGCAGCGTACGCAAGTGCTCCTGCTGCTGCTGTAAGAGTATTAAGGTCAAACCCAATCGTATACAACTGCATGTTGTCGATACTGTCCTTCACGGCTTTCATAGTCCGAATGGTTGCGACGACATTGCGGAATGTTGCAGTGGTACCTGTATCGCCGGTAGCATTACCCTGATTATTTAAAGATACAGAGTTGTTATTTGGTCCCCTTGCATTAGCTGTACCAGTATTAGCAAAATTGATGAATACATTATCTGCTGCATTAAATGAGTTGTAGTGTCTGTTTGGCTCCCCGTCAGTAAGCAGGATTATAACGGGAATGCGAATATCTGCACGGTCATAATTGGTATAATTTGCTCCGCTGTTTGCAAGAACTTGCTGTGCCATATTCAAGCCTGCGGAAATGTTGGTCCCACCAACACCTGCCATAGCTGATGGCTGTGATCCTCTTGCACCTAACCACGTTGTGGAAGGAACGCTGGATCCGGTAAGCCACGTTCTATCAGGACTTTGAAGCGCTGCATTCCATGCCCAGGTAGTTGAACTTCCTGCGCCTTTAGTCATTACTGTTGCACTTCCGCGATATCCAACAGCGGCGACGCGGTTGTAAAGCTCTGGCGTATTACCTGCGAGCATTGCTTCGATACCAGCCGTAGCAGCATCTTGCATTCTTGCAAGCTTGGAATTGTCGCCAGTACCCATGCTTCCCGTGTAGTCAAGCACAAAAACCACGTCATACGGAATTGGGATGCGCTCTACCTTTGATCCCGTAAATTGACGTGAAACTGCTTCTAGAGTGATTTCAAATTTGCCATTTCCTTTGTTTTCTACGATCTTACCTGTGCGGACTTCTCCTTCTGCCAGCATGATGCCTCTGTTGATCCCATCGGCCTCTTCTACGCCGGCTGCGAGAAAGTGGACGTCTGTCGCAAGTGCCATAGGTATCATGCCTGCGAGCATCAATACTACCAGCAACAGTGCTACAGATTTTTTTGCTAACTTCTTCATTGTGTGTGTGTTCCCCCTGTTTAATATTTTTTTTAGTTTTGCCTCTTTTGTTCTGGAGTTGGGGTTCTCCGCTGCTTTCGCATTTTTCAGCCGCTTTTTTTAGGGAGTTGTGGTTCTCCTTGGTTCGCTTTTACCAGTTTACTGCTTTTTCTTCTTTGACTTCCTCTGAAAGGGCTTCGTCCATTAGTTTCAGCATTTCGAGGACGCTTCTGAAGTTTTGCTTTTGGTCTTTCTCTACCCAGTGTATCTGTCCCTGCCATGTTGAGTTTTGCATGAACTTTACTGAGATTTCGAAAGTGCCTTTGGTGCTGTGGTCACGTTGGTTTTCAAGTTTTACGATCTCGCTCATATGCACCACTCTTTCCGCGATTGAACATACCTGTGCCCAGATTTCTGTTCTCAGTGTACATATGGATTGTTACACGTGTGTTACATAATGTCATATTTTCATCATAAATTAAAACTTTTTGTGATATTGTCACATTCTACTTATTTTTATCGTTTTTTCCGTCTTTTGTTGATGATTCCAATATCAGGACACACCTTTAACCATAACACTATACATTATATAAAGTGTTATGTCTACATATTTTTACACATTTAATTGCCATATTCTACATTATATATGTAGAAAAGCCCCGGATATTCCGGGGCTTTAAGTAATTACGCGAAGACTAAACTAAAGCGTCGTCTATTATTTTAAGCATTTCCAGGATGCTGGCGAAGGCTTTTGTTTCGTTTTTTTCGACTATTTGAATATTGCCTTGCCATTCGGCGCTGTATCTGTATCTTACTGAGATCTCGAAGGTGCGTTTTAGGCCTTCTGATTCGGGAAGAGCGTCTGTTACCGTTGTTTCTTTTGCGCGCGCGTTCAGGTCCAGCTGGTTTTTTCTGAGTCTTTCTTTTGGTTTCCCGAAGGTCCTCGGCAGCATCTGCTTCTCGGGAAAACCCTTTGTGTCGAATGTAGTCTCCATCATCTCGATCATACGAACGAGGCTTGTAAATACAAACGGCTCTTCGAAATATATACTGTGCAGCTCGCCGCGGAGCTGACCGTCGGCGTATGAGACTATCTCAGCCTGCATTTTTACGGACATTGCCGTTACATTTTCATTGATCCCGGGTTCCACTTGACTATCCACCTTTCAACTACTCAAGAGGGGTGACGTGCTTTACGGACGTACCGATTATTTTCGGCAGATGCTTTGAATCGACCGCGCGAAGGACACGGTTGACAAGCATTTTGCAATCCTCGTATGTAAGGCTGTATAACATCAGCATGTATTGATTCGGGCTGTAGCGCGTGAAAAGATCTCCCATTCTCAGGCACCCCGGTATCGCCAGACCAAGCTGCTTCATCACGCCGCCGTCTTTAGCGTTTGTTTCGAGCTTTGTGTCGAACCTGACGAGAAAAGCCGTCCGGCCCGAACGGGGTACCGAACGCGACTCGATCTGGAACAAGGTCTTAAACATCCCTGCGTCGCAATAATACGCTCCGGGGAAATCGGCGTCCTTTAACCATTCCGCAAGCAGGTCTTCCAGAGGAGTCTCCTTCTGCTGATCCTGATGCTGGATGGCGCTGTACAATGAGCGGACACTGTCTGAAAAATTTACCCCGAGTACGTCAAAGAACATCGTTTCCATTCTCTTGTACTCTTCAAGAGCCTCCGCGTTTTTGCCCTGGGATATCAGCGCGCGTAAATGATACTCGATAAGCTTTTCATCAAACGGGTCGATACAAAGCGCTTTTGCGCATAAAGCCTCGGCGTCTATGTAACGCTCCGCTGCCTCAAGCAGCACCAGAGCATCATGCACACAGCCTAAGTACAGGGAGCGATACCAGCGTACCAATGGCATGACCCACATGTCGCCGGTGGAGTTCGGCAGGAAATCACCTTTGTACAGGTCCGCCGCTTCCAGGAGAAGCTCCAGTTTATCCTCATCGGAAATGCCCGGAGCAGCCGCTTTTTTTATGAGCGACTCAAACTCCTCAACGTCTATGTCACAGCTGACGCTCCGGTTCCATGAGTAACCTCCGCTTTTTGCTATGATCATGTCGTCGGCAAACTCCATCCCGCCCTTGGCAAGCGCGGAACGCGCCCTGTAAACCATGGTTCTCAGCGCGCTTCCGGGATTTCCGAGAAGCTCGTCATCGCAGAAAGCCTCTATCAGCTCTTCCTGCGATATCGATTTATCCCGGTGCGCTATCAGGTATTGCAACAACCTCCAAACCTTGGAGGATTTTTTTGCCTGTTCGGTTATACGTCTGCCGTTATGAATGATGGCAAACCCGCCGAGCATCTCTACTCTGAGCTGTATACCTTCGGTTTTGATCTAAATCACTCTCCCCCAAGTCATAGAATATGACTTTTGTCATAGAATATGACTTTTGTCATAGAATATGACTTTTGTCATAGATTTTGACCATAGGTAGCTTAACCCAATTATTATAACAAAGTATCGTTAAGTATGCAACATTTTCTATGCGATTCTAATCGGTTCTATTCGAACTTATAGACGGTCAAATGATTGTATATTTCGCCTTTTCGAAGGAGCGGGGCGGGGAATGACGGTATGTTTACGGAGTTTGGCCAGTACTGTGTTTCCAGGCATAGACCCGTGCGTTTTGCGTATACCGCGCCGCCTTTGCCGATCTCTCCGGTCAGGAAGTTGCCGCTGTAGAACTGTATGCCCGGTTTTGTGGTCATACAGGTCATTTTTAAGTCGTTGTACTCGAGTGTCGCAGCCGGTGATAACTCCCGGTGCGGCTCTTTTGAAAGAACCCAGTTATGGTCATAACCGCCGGCAAGATCCATCTGCTGACATGATTTCTCCAGACCGGGCCCTATCAGCGCCTGTTTCCTCAGATCCAGCGGCGTCCCGGAAACGTCCATCAGCTCACCGTTTGGAATAAGCGTATCGTCAATAGGTGTTATGCAGTCTGAGAAAATCTGTATCTTATGATCTCCTATGCTTCCGGCGTTGTGACCGCCGAGATTAAAGTAGCAGTGGTTGGTCAGGTTGATCGGAGTATCCTTACTGCATCTGGCAATGTACTCGATCCCGAGCTCGCCTTTTTTAAGCGTATATATAACTTCGGCGTCAAGGTCGCCCGGCAGACCTTTGGTTGCTTCGTCGAGCAGAGTAAGAGTAAGTGAGTTCTGCCCCTCTTTTGCTTTCCACAGTTTTTTATCGTATCCGGCAAAACCGCCGTGCAGACAGTTCGGTCCGTCGTTTACGTCCATATTATATGTTTTGTTGTTCATCTTGTACTGCGCGTTACCTACGCGGTTGGCGATCCTGCCGATTATGGCGCCCTGGAATGATTTATTTGATTCATAACCGGCGACGTCGTCAAAACCAAGCGCGACGTCCCGTGCTTTGCCGGCGTCCGGACCATGCTTGACCGGTACGGTCAAACTGCGGATAGCCGCTCCGTATGTGATTATCTCCACTGCTGTCCCGCTGTCTTCCAGCGTATATAGCTCTACTGCTTTTCCGTCTTTTGTCAGCCCGAACGGGCTCCTCTTAATAGTCATTTTTATATATTTCCTTTCCGTAGTTTCCCAGTCTATTAATTCCGTCCAGTGAAAAACATTTTATATTTTTTTTATCCCAATGTCAAGCGTTCACGAGCACGTTCACGAGCACATTAAATTAAATCTTGAAACACTTACACCCCTATGGTATAGTGGCAATCTACACTTTTTTTGTAAGGGATCATTTATTTTATGGATCCAGGCAACGGGAATAACAGAAAAAGTCTTCGCATCAGGCATCGCTTTATTATCTCAGCCGTGATAATAGTGGTGCTGCTTATAGTTATTCCTCTTGTTACGGTCTACCTGCTCACACAGGCTTACGATGAGAGCATCAGGAAGGAAACGTCCGATACCTCATACTCTATGATGCGGACGATCCGTTCATTTATGGAAGGCGCGTATAACCTGAGCTATGAGCTTTCCGCCAACCCCGGCGTTATTTCAATGGACGCTGATGTACAGGCGAAGATACTTGCCGACTGCGCGCATCGTAATGACTACATAGAGCTGCTATACATCACGGGGATGGACGGAATGCAAACCGCGCGTTCGACGGGCGAGCTCGGAGACCGCAGCAGCCGCTGGTGGTTTATCCGGACAATGCAGGACAGACAGCCGTTCATTTCAGCATCATACTATTCGGTGAGCACGGGCAAACCTACCACCGCTATTTTTATCCCGATATATGACGGCGCTGAAATGATAGGCATTTACGGCGCCGATCTCAGTCTAGTATCCATTCAGGGTCTTGTCGATCAGTTTACTGATCTCGATCTCGGGAGACATGTGTATGTTATAGACGGGGAAGGCAACGTTCTTGCGCATCACGACAGTTATTATCTGGAAACACTTACGAATTATAAGACATTGATCCGCACTGTACCGGTGACGGACTGGCGCGGGAACCCGTTATTCAACCCCGACGGCAGCGTCAGAACGATGGAGGAGGAGTTTTCGATATCCGACAGGTACAATGCCGCGATCAAGTCTGTCATGGACGGGAACATCGGACTTGAGCTTATCGAGGAAGACGGCATAGTATACTATATGAGTTATGAACCGATCAATCTTCCCGGTTATTCAGACTCGTGGTCTGTTATCACGCTTCAGAACAGAAGCATAGCGATGGAAGTTGTTTTCCGGCTTGTCACTCAGCAGATCATCCTTGCGTTACTTATTTTTATCGTTTTTATCGCTCTTGGTTACAGCTTTTTTAAGTCCCTTCGCAAAACGCTCGATTATCTTGAAAACGCAAGAGCCGACGCCGAGAACGCAAATAAGAGCAAGAGTAACTTCCTTGCAACGATGTCGCACGAGATACGCACGCCGCTTAACGCTATCATCGGGATCGCGCAGGTCCAGCTGCAAAAAGAGGATCTTCCGCAGGATTACGGCGAGGTGATGGACAAGATCTATACCTCGGGAAGTAATCTGCTGATGATAATAAACGATATCCTGGATCTGTCAAAGCTGGAGACGGGCAAGCTTGAGCTGCTCCCTGATAATTACGATACACCCAGTCTTATAAACGATACGGTGCTGCTGAACATAGTGCGTATCGGCAGTAAAAAAATAAAGTTCCTGCTTGAAGTCGACGAGACTTTGCCCGGGGTGCTTTACGGCGACGAGCTGCGGGTGAAGCAGATCCTGAACAATCTTATATCAAACGCGATAAAGTACACCAAAGAAGGTCATGTTAAGCTTATTGCGGATCATACTATGGCAGACGGGGATGTGGAGCTTCGTTTTCGGGTCGAGGATACAGGGCAGGGCATAACGCCGGATGATCAAAAGTGGCTGTTTGACGAATATGCCCGTTTCAACACCCGCAGCAATATCTCTGTGGAAGGCTCCGGTCTTGGTTTGAATATTACTCAGAAGCTTGTAGAGATGATGGACGGAACGATCAGCGTTGAAAGTGAGTACGGGCGGGGAAGCATCTTTACTGTTACGATCAGGCAAAAAGCGGTGGAATGTGACGCGATCGGGGCGCAGACTGTGGAAAAGCTGAAGCAGTTCACTTTCACGGATGAAAGCCATTCCTTTTCCCATGTCACATATGAGCCGATGCCGTACGGCCGTGTGCTGATAGTAGACGACATAGACGTCAATCTGTACGTCGCGGAAGCTGTTTTAAAACCGTATCAGCTGAATATCGAACTTGCCGAAAGCGGATATGCGGCGATCGAAAAAGTCAGAGACGGCGGGGTTTATGATATCATTTTCATGGATCACATGATGCCGGGTATGGACGGTATAGCAGCCACCGAAAATCTGCGCGGGATGGGATATACGGGTACGATCATCGCACTCACCGCAAACGCGCTGGTCGGGAATGATACGATGTTTATTGAACACGGGTTTGACGGTTTTATCGCAAAGCCGATAGACATACACAACATTGACGATGTTCTGAATACATATATACGCGATAAGCGTAAGCAGGATTGACAGAAAATGGACAAACAGCCGGTCATACAAATGAAGAACCTCAGTAAGGTATTTGACTCTCAAGGGACAAAGGTCGTTGCCCTTGACGATTTCTCTCTGGACATTTTCAGCGGGGATATTTACGGGATCATCGGAATGAGCGGCGCGGGAAAAAGCACTCTTGTCCGATGCATAAACGCGCTGGAGAAACCAACGGAGGGAACGGTGGTATTCGACGGGAAGGATCTGTCAAAGCTCTCCGGTGACGAGTTAAACAAGACCCGCAGGCAGATGAGTATGATCTTCCAGCAGTTTAATCTGCTGGCACAGCGAACGGCGCTCAGTAACGTCTGTTTCCCGCTGGAGATCGCAGGTATCCCCCGGCGGGAAGCAAAAGAGAAGGCGCGGAAGCTTTTAGAGCTGGTTGAGCTTTCCGATAAGGAAAAAAGTTATCCTTCCCAGCTCTCCGGCGGGCAAAAGCAGCGGGTCGCAATAGCCAGGGCGCTTGCGACCGACCCAAAGGTGCTTTTATGCGATGAAGCAACATCCGCACTTGACCCGAAAACCACGGGGGCGATACTGTCGCTGCTTAAGGACATACATGACAGGCTCGGGATCACAATTGTGATAATCACTCATGAGATGGGCGTCATCGAGAAGATATGCAGCAAGGTCGCCGTTCTTGAAGACGGAAGGATCGCCGAAGCCGGTTCCGTCGAGGAGATATTCGCGCGTCCGCAAAGCATCGCGGCAAGAAAACTCGTCTATCCCGACGAAGGGAAGCGCGGCAGGTATATCGGAGAAAGATGCGTCCGTGTTGTCTTTGACGGCAGTTCGTCCTATGAGCCGGTATTCTCCAACATGATCCTCGATTGTAAAGCGACGGTAAACATAATGTTTGCCGATATGAAGGACATAGAGGGGAAAGCCCTGGGGCATATGATAATACAACTGCCGGAGGACGCTATCCAGGCGGAGAAGGTCATCGCGTATCTTCGCTTAAGGGAAATAACAGTTGAGGATGTGAGCGCTGATGAGTATTAGTTTTGACGTTTTATTCAGTCTGTTACTGACAGAAACGGGGCGGTCGCTTTTTATGACGGTGTTCGCCACTATCGGCGCGTATATGATCGGCCTGCCGCTTGGTCTGCTTTTATGCCTTTCCGATAAGGACGGCGTCAAACCAATGGGACTGCTCAACCGGCTGGTCGGGTTGTTCATAAACATTATGAGAGCCGTTCCTTTCCTGATACTTGCGGTAGTTATGATACCGATCCCGCGGCTTATCATCGGCACAAGTCTCGGGCACTACGCTATGACGATAACGCTTATTTTCGCGGCATTTGGTTTTGTCGCAAGGATGGTCGAAAATTCTATCAAGGAAGTTGATAAAGGCGTTATAGAAGCAGCAAAGTCCATGGGTGCTTCCACATTCCAGATCATTTATAAGGTGCTGATCCCCGAGGCAAAACCGTCTCTTGTACTCGGCGCGGCGATCTCCGCAACTACGATCCTCGGATATTCGGCAATGGCGGGGATAATAGGCGCCGGCGGTCTTGGGGCGATCGCAATAAACTATGGATATTACAGGCGCCAATCTGATATAATGTGGATAGCGGTGATATACCTTGTCCTGCTCGTTATGATCAGCCAGTTTGCCGGAAACATGCTTGCCAGAAAACTTGATAAGAGATAAATGCACCTGCAAGGATGTTCCTTGAATATGCTTGCACGGAAGCTCGATAAGAGATAATATAGACAAAACAGAATTTTGGAGGAACATAAAATGAAAAAGAAAACCCTGCTTGCGCTTGTTCTGGTTCTCGCGATTACATCGGCGTTTATTGCCGGATGCGGCGGTGCTGATGAAAAAACCATTATTGTAGGAGCAACTCCGGTACCGCATACGGAGATACTTGAGTTTATCGTCGATAAAATGGCTGCCGAAGGGTATGAGCTTAAAATCATGACCTTTACAGATTATGTGCAGCCGAACATCGCTACGGAGAACGGCGAGCTCACCGCTAACTTTTTCCAGCATGTTCCGTATATGAACAACTTCAATGAGGAACACGGAACAAATCTTGTTTCAGTATTCCCGGTACACTTTGAGCCCTTCGGACTATACCGCGCCAGAGTTGATTCGCTTGAGACCCTGTCCGACGGTGCGATAATCGCGGTACCAAACGATGTGACAAACGGCGCAAGGGCGCTTCAGCTGCTGGAAGCTGCCGGGCTCATAAAGCTCAAACCCGGCGCGGGACTAATGGCCACCAAGCTGGACATCACAGAGAACCCGAGAAATCTCGACATAAGGGAGATCGAAGCGGCGCAGATCCCGCTTGTACTGCCCGACGTCGATATGGCAGTCATCAACGGAAACTACGCGATCCAGGCAGGGCTGCATATAAGCAGAGACGCTGTTGCGGTCGAGGACAAGGAGTCGATAGGCGCCGTAACGTTTGCCAATCCGATAGTGGTAAAAGCAGGCAACGAAAACGATCCGCGCATTATCGCGCTCATAAACGCGCTCAACTCCGCGGAAGTGAGAGATTTCATAAACAGCAAATACGACGGCGGCGTCGTTCCTGTATTCTGATATGCTGAAGATAGGTATAATCGGGTGCGGGGCTATCGCAAAGGTCAGGCATGCCAAGGAGTTTTTTGAGAATCCGGATTCGCGGCTCACCGCGTTGTACGACATTCATAAAGAGCGGGCGGAGGGTATCGCGGAGCTTTACGGCGGTAAGGTATATGATTCTGTCGAAGCTTTGCTTGAGAGTGATGTGGACGCCGTCAGTGTGTGTACGTCTAACGAGACACACGCGCCGATCACTCTTGCCGCTTTAAAAGCAGGTAAGCATGTGCTTTGCGAAAAGCCGATGGCGACTACCATGGAAGACTGCCTGAGGATGACGGAAACAGCGGAGCAATGCGGCAAGGTGCTGATGATCGCTTTTTATCAGCGATTGACCGATGCGCACAGCCGCGCAAAGCAGATAATTGACAGCGGCGAGCTTGGCAGGCTTCTGACATGCTCGACCGGCTTCAGTCATGCGGGTCCTGAGATGTGGAGCGCGGATAAAGGCAGCCACACATGGTTTTTCAAAAAAGATGCCGCGGCATTCGGCGCGATGGCGGATCTTGGCGTACATAAGCTTGATCTCATCCAATGGCTTGCCGGCTCTGACATCGACCATGTCTCCGCTTTTATAAGGACTCTGGACAAAAAGGATGAAAAAGGCGGGCTTATCGGTGTCGACGATAACAGCATTTGCCTGCTCGGATTCAAAAACGGAGCAATAGGAACACTCACCGCCAGCTGGACCAATTATGGCGATGAGCGAAACAATACAGTGCTGAACTTCACAGGCGGCATCATGAAGATATATGAAAACCCGGAGTTTCCTATAGAAGTACAGTATAAAAACAAAGAAAAGGTTTTCTACCAACTCGCGGGCATCCATTCAAACGAGTCGGCTCAACCCAACACCGGTGTGATCGATATGTTTATCAACGCTGTTCTAAGCGGCAAAGAGCCGGAGTTTTCAGCGCGTCAGACACTTCATACTATGAAAGTCGTTTTTGCGGCTCTGGAATCCGCAAGGTCGGAGAAGGTGGTTTGGATATAAGCACAGGGGGACTGTTCTCTTGTGTTCTGTCATCTGTGTTTTCGGACTTGATACACAAAACCGAATGTAGCTCCGCACAGCGCGCCTACTATATGTGAAATACGTGAGATATTGTCGGACACAAAAAGTCCCAGCAATATCTCATTTCCTATGTAAAGAACTCCGACCAGCAATACTGTGATCGGCAGACTCCCCTGCCTTATGCTGGTAAACGAAGCCATCAGGATCAGCATAAAGACAATTCCACTCGCTCCGCCCAGCACTCCTCCCGGAAAGAATATCACAAAAATAAGCCCGGTGATCAGCGCTGTAATGATAGTAATCCAGCATAACCGGTCGCTGCCGTATTTCTCCTCGACCATTGGTCCTATGACAAGTATCATCATAAAATTAGCGACATAGTGGCTGAGATCGGCATGCACAAATATATGTGTAAAAACCCTGACATACTGCATCGGATCAGCAAAGTGTGTCCTGCGCGCTCCGAGCATCATGAACATATTGGTACGCATAAATATGTCAAATAAAAGCAGTGCCAGTGAAATAAAAGTTATCCACAATACGACCGGCGAATTCATCTCGATCATAAATCTTCTTTTTCTCATGTTTATACCCCTTACAGCGAAAACACCGCATACCTTCGTGATTGCAGTGTTTTCAATGGTTTTCATGTGGAGCTTCCGGGCAGACTTGAACTGCTGACCTCCCCCTTACCAAGGGGGTGCTCTACCGGCTGAGCTACGGAAGCGTTGATTACTCGACGTACTCGCCGTTGCGGTTGAGAAGCTTCTCATCGATTCTTGCTTTTATGTCTACGAAGAAATCCGCGATCTCATTGCGGAAAATGTAGATTGCTGTGACTGCGGCAGCGATGAAGACAAATGCTGCGATGGCGGAGAAAATCAGCCTGTTACCTTTCATATCAACAACTCCTTTATTATAGTTTGTGTAATTGTGCAATCATTTTACACTATGCGGCAGAAAAAAACAATACAGAAAATGATAATTATGATATCGGCCGTCAGCTACTTTATCCGCTCTAATGTCATTTGAGCGATGAAACCTGTAAACACCCCTGTTATAACGCCTGTGATTATCAGTACCGGCAGGTATGCGGCTATCGCGGGTGTTCCTGTGATGAAAACCGCGGCTAAGATTTGACCGATGTTATGGAAAACCGCGCCGGCTGCGCCGCAGACCCAAATCTGCTTGGCGGACACGAACCGCTTCATTACAACCTGAGCAGTGAAGCCCAATAAACCGCCTGTAATACTGTAAATAAAAGCTACGACCCTGCCGGTGAACAAAGCTCCCAGGACTATGCGGCACAGAAGTATCGCAAATGCATTTGCAGTTGTCAGTTGATTCTTGTTATCCGGTTTCCCTGCGCCGTAAAATAACGCAAATAACGTCACGGCATTTGCCAACCCCAACTTCATACCCGGAACCGGGACAGGCAGCGGAACAAGAGCCTCGATAATGAAAATGATCAAAGCGGAAGCAGTTAAGACTGCCATCAATGTCAGTTTTTTTACAGAAACACTCATAGGCTCAACCCACCACAGCGTCCAGATCCTGCCCGCTGCTGCCCTCGAGACTGATCACGAGTCTGTTTGGCAGACATACGACCGGTGTTACGCCGCTGCTGATCCAGCCTTGACGTACGCAGATACCGTCACGGCAGTCGGCTTTACTTACGCGGATGCGTCCGCGCTCAATCTCTATCACATTCAGACCGGAATCGTTGGAGACTACTATTTCATACGGCTCAGCGACCGCAGCTAAATCGAGGCTCTCGATCAAAACGCCTGCCTGATATATCCGTGCCCGGCTTGCCGGTATTTGCCGCAGTACCAGCGCCGCAACAGTTGAAACCGCCAGGACGCCGCAAAGTATTAATATCCAAAATATATTAGACCTCAATCGATCCACCTCATATCGATATCGCCGAACTCAAGTACATCCCCGTTTTCCAGCACAAGCAGCGCACCGGTAAAACCGGAGACTGAATTGAATATTTCCTGTGCCCTGTCACTGCCTATGAGCAGGATGATCGTAGAAAGACCCTCTCCCGTCACAGCGCTGTCCGCTAAAATCGTCACGCTGACTACGTCGGTCAGGACCGGCTTGCCTGTACCCGGGTCAAGGATATGATGGTATGTTACTCCGTCTCTTTCAAACTTACGTTCATATATGCCGGAGCTTACGATAGAAGACTCTCCGATCCCGGCAACACCGAGCAGTTCATTTGTTCCGCCCTGCGGTTTTCTAATGCCTATACGCCAGGGTTCACCGTCCGGCTTTTGCCCTATTGCGGCTATATCGCCGCCCAAATCAATGACCGCGGCTGTGATACCGCGGGCAGCAAGGAACCCGGCTATCTTGTCTGCTATATGCCCCTTTGCAACAGCACCCAGATCGATCCATGCGTCCGGGTCAAGCAGTTGTACAGTGTTTTCAACGATACGAACCTGCGTGTAGTCTATAGTTTTACACGCTTCTTCCAGCTCCTCATCAGACGGCAGGTACTGTTCCCCGCTAAAATCCCATAAACGGCTGAGCCTGCCTATCGTGATGTCAAACAACCCTCCGGAAAGCTCTCCGAAGCTTAAGCCGGATAAGATTAATTCAACTGTCTGCGGATCGACCTCCACAGGCGCACCCATCGCATGATTGATGCGCCAGACATCGCTGCCCTCTATCGTAATACTGAAAAGGGCTTCATACTGCGCGCATAGATCAAATGCTTCATCCAGCAAAGTCGAATCTGCCGAATCGTATATAGTTATTGTGCAGTACGTATCAAGAAGCAGCCGGGTTTCGCTTTTTTGCTCCACTGACTGCTCTTTGGCGCAACCGCAAAGCGCGGCCGCAGTTATTATACACATGACAAAAACGCGAATTTTCCGCAAACTCATAACCTCAACTGTCTGAACTGTAGATCGCGATACATCCCTTGACGCAAACCCCGGCGCATCTGTAGTGTCTCTCCAGCGTATCGTTGTCAGCCAAACTGTGCGGCGTTATGCAGCCGGTGCATTTTGAGTAATCCACAACTGCCAGCGAGTCACCCATCGTCATCGCTTCGGTTCCGCACTCTTTGGTGCATCTCATACAACCTATGCAGCCTTTTACGCATTTGCCTTTTAGTTTTGCGCCTTTCTCGGTGTTTTTACACATTACCACTACATGTACCGGCTCTGTTTCCACTGAGATTATACCAACGGGACAGGCTTTTACACACACTGCGCAACCGGTGCATCTGCGCGGATCGATACGCGCGAGATTGTTTTCTATACAGATCGCGTTACTCGGGCACACTTTTACACAGTCACCGAAACCGATACAGCCGAATGTGCAGGAGCCTTGACCGCCATATAGCTGCTTCGCCGCAAAGCATGTCTCGATTCCTGAGTATTCCATTTTTGTGCTCATAGCTTCCGAATCGCCCATACAGTGGATGATAGCGATCTTTTTTTCAAGCCCTTCACCCTCACCGATCCCGAGAATGCTGTTGAGCTGCTCATACACGGCATTTCCTCCCGGAGGGCACAGGTTTGACCCGACCTCACCCTCGGCAAGCGCGACCGCATACCCGTCACAACCGCTGAAACCGCACGCGCCGCAGTTTGCGCCCGGTAAACACGCGCGCAGCTGCAAAATGCGTTCATCGACCTTTACATGCATTACTTTAGATGCAACAGCTAGAAATGCGGCACAAATAAAACCCATTGCCGCGACCGAAACTACCGCCCAGATGATTGTATTCATACCATCGCCTCCAAGAAATACATTAACCGAAAAGATTCTCTATAACACCGGTGAATCCGAAAAACGCGATCGATAAAATCGCGGCTGAAATAAGCGTAATGGGTACACCTTTAAAAGCCTCCGGCGGATCGGCGGCTTCCGTTTGCCCGCGTATGCCTGTGAAGACCACCATCGCCAGAAGGAATCCGAGACCGGCTCCGAGCGCGCTGACAACAGATTGAATGAATGAATAGTGATTATTGATATTTGATATAGTCACGGCAAGCACAGCGCAGTTAGTTGTCATAAGCGGCAAATATACGCCCAGCGAATCGTATAGTGCGGGTATGTGTCTTTTAAGCACGATCTCAACCAGTTGCACAAGCGTTGCGATCACGAGTATAAATACAACTGTCTGCATAAACCCCAGACCATTCGCATCCAGAATAAACATTTGTATCGGCCAGGTCACGGTAGCTGCGAGCAGCATTACAAACATAACGGCAAGACCCATACCGGTGGAGCTTTTTATGTCTTTGGAAACGCCGAGAAACGGGCAAACACCAAGAAATTGACTCAGCACATAGTTATTAACTATAGCCGCGCTCATCATGATCACAATAAGGAATCTAAAGTCCATCACTTAACCCCTCCTCCGCTTGTTGATCTTTTCCCGCAAGCCGCTGCCGACGGACATCCTTCGCAGTTGATCTCTTTCCCGCCCTTACCTTTGGACATTTTATTTACAACTGCCAGAAGACAGGCAAGGACGATAAAGCCGCCGGGCGCCAGTTCAAATATAAACGCATAATTATCACTGAGCCACGGTATGGCAAAACCGAACCATTTACCGCTGCCGAGAATTTCACGTAAAGAAGCGATCGCCAGCAGTGCAAGAGTAAAACCTATTCCCGACCCCAGCGCGTCAAAAATGGAATCTGATACCGTATTTCTATTTGCGAACATTTCCGCGCGCGCGAATATTATACAGTTCACTGCAATGAGCGGAAGAAAGATGCCGAGCGACTGATACAACGGATATGCAAAAGCTTCGATGGCCATCTCCGCGAGTACTGTAAAACTGGCGATCAGGACTATGTAGCACGGTATACGCACTTTATCGGGGATCACATTTCTGAGCAGTGAAATAACGATGCTTGAGCCGAGCAGGACAAAAGTCGTCGCCAAACCCATTCCGATAGCGTTTTCCGCCATTGTCGATACAGCGAGTGTCGGGCATAAACCGAGCACAAGAACAAGAACCGGATTTTCTTTGATTATACCTCTTGTCAGAATCTCTTTTTTACCCATCATCCCACCTCTTTTGCTATTTCATAAATTTCAAAAGCATCGGCTACGGCGTCTATGAAAGCCTTTGTAGAGTATGTCGCGCCTGTTACGGTATCAACACCGTCAAGATTTTTATCTTTACCTATAAAGGGATCGATAAAAGAAGCTTCCTCCATTTTATTGCCGAATCCTGCGGTTTCCTTGTGTGAAAGAACTGAAACTGCCAGTATTTTACCGTCATTATCTATTCCGCATATTATAACTACTTCACTTTTAAAACCTGTTGCGCCCGCGATCACCACATAACCGACATTATTTGTTGACCGGTAAACCTCCATCGTATATCTGGAACTGAATAAATCGCTGACGTCCACTTCCTCAAACCCCTCTGCGTCGGGAATTTTCGAGCTCATTATTTCTCTGGTGCGCTCATCCGCGGCTTCGGCGATCATGGGATTGGTTATGCTGTCCATAAATGCGAGCGCTCCCGAAACAACGAGGCATATCAGCGTCAATACCAATATAGGCATCACAAAATTTTTCATCATGCCTTCACTCCTCCCAGCGGTTTGGTCTCGGTAAACTTGTTGATATACGGAGTCAAAATATTCATTAGCAAAATTGCGAAAGAAACCCCTTCGGGGTAGTTGCCGTAAACACGGATAACTACCGTAAATATCCCCGCTCCGATCCCGAAGATGAGCCTTCCGGGATTAGTCTGCGGAGTAGTTACGTAATCCGTTGCCATGAAGATAGCTCCGAGGAACAGTCCGCCGGCTAACAGGTGATATACGGGATCCTGACCAAGCAGCGCCGAGAACCCGAATACTACAACGATAAATGCTACAGGGGCATGCCATGTTATGACTCTGCGGATCATCAGGTAAACACCACCCAGCAGGAGCGCCAGATTACTTGTTTCACCAAAACAACCGCCGCGCACGCCGAGGATCATATTCCATATACCGGGGAGTGTTTCCAGAGCCTCTTTACCCGGCTTCATAACAGCAAGCGGAGTCGCGCCGGTAACGCCATCTATCGGATACATCCACCAGGATGAAGTACTGCCTTCCGGTAATGTCCACGTCGTCATCGTGACCGAAAACGCAAGGAACATTACGATTCGCGCTGTTATAGCGGGATTTGCGAAGTTTTTTCCCAACCCGCCAAAGAGCTGTTTGACAAGTATGATAGCTATCGCACTGCCAAAAACCGCCTGCCATACCGGGATCGTAACAGGTAGATTGAATGCAAGCAGCACGCCTGTTATGCAGGCGGAATAATCGCCGGTCGTGTTCGGTCGTTTTGTGATTTTTGCGAACACCCATTCAAACAAAATACACGATATCACACAAACACAGGTTATCATCGCTGCGCGCGCGCCAAAAATAAT
>Ga0123356_10002204_pt1 | contig 20959 bp, 33 predicted proteins | sample TergutEmb28metaG_2_FD_92546 | JGI IMG/M metagenome (GOLD analysis project Ga0123356, IMG submission 92546) | Embiratermes neotenicus P3 segment gut microbial communities from Petit-Saut dam, French Guiana - Emb289 P3 | ecosystem: Host-associated > Arthropoda: Insects > Digestive system > Gut ... | reverse complement strand
CGTCTAATATAAATTTGAGTTCCCCTATCGCCAATTCGAGGTAATAACTTCTCGAATCGTAGTCTTTCTCTATCCTCTTCGGCTCATCTTTCAGTATCGCTATATCAAGTTTCGGCATGTTATCCCTTCTTTTTCATGAATTGCTGAATTGATTTGTAATCAATCTTTCCGTAAACGGCATTACTGGCTCCTGCGGAATCGCCAGTCATGGCTCCATCGGACTTGTCTATGCCATATTCAAGACGCGCCAATTCCCAAATCTCTGCGTCTAACTCTGCCTCTTCTATGAGTATATTTTTGAGATAGTCGAGGATATTGTTGTTCCTAACGAACTGTTCAAGCCCGTCGCGTGTGTACATGTCAAAGCCGAAGTCTATACTCGCACGTATTCTATCTCTTATATCCCAAGGGCGGTGTGGGCTGTTCTCCTCCAGCCATAAGAGTATAGCCTGTTGCAATTGTTCCTTAGTAGCTCTTGACGGAGAACGCTTTTTTATCTTCTCTATCTCCATCGGACGTTTGAGATACCACGACTTATCTATATCGTCATGCTCTTCTATCGGACCTTCACGGGTCATGACTTTCAATCGTGTTCCATGACCTGCTCTCTCATTCACTCTCCATAGAGATACCTCTTGGCCCACATGTAATCGAGTAGCCCTTGCGAATATCTCCTCTGCATGTTCTCTGCCTTCGTTTGTAGAATCCCATACCTCATCATTGACACGGATAGAGTAGTATTTCGCTATCGGCAATTTTGTTATGAAGCCATACCCGTATAGTTTATTGAACATCTCTTCAGTCATATTCTTTGTGAGCTTGAAGGATGAATCTATCATGTCCTCGTAGTCACATTGTACTCTGTACTTGTGATACGTGTCCGCTTTATGCTTGACTATGAATCCATCGTCATCCATATCATACTCGAATAGAAGCCCCACATCTTCCATAGCTTCCATCAGTGCAAGTTGGTTGTTTTCATCTGCACGGGCTTTAACTACAGTGTCGGATGCCTCTATGTTGTGTGGTACATCTATGGAGCGTAGCATCATCACTACCTTTTTGAGTGTGCAATCCATTCCGTTGAATACGTTGCATTCTAATGTTTTTAATATTAACGGAGATACTATCTTCTTGTCTTTGTTACATCCGCATGACTTTGCCATTGCCATGTTGTCGGCCACAAATGCCTCTATGACTTCTGCATGAGGGTTCGCAGGAACTTCACATAACGATATTTCATACAAGTCGCGTACACCGCGTTTGGTGTAGCAACGTGTTCCATCACATTGCATTCCGTCAACGGACGCTGATGCCCCTATGCTGAGGCGGTTCTTCCCTTTGAGCCATTCCTTCCTTCCCTTATCGGCTTCATATGTTCCTCCGCGAAGGTTGTACCAAACCACTATCCCATCTTTACCTGTTTCTGGATGTACGCGACGTTCTGAGTGCCACACGTGCCCCAACGGAACGTTACTGTGAGTGTCCTGCATGTCCCCCCCGAACATGATGTACTTGTCAAAGTGTTCCTCCACTTTGTCAAGGATGACCAACTCATTGTCACGGTCAACATCTTCTACAGTTGCCCATTCCTCTACAGAGAATGCAGATGGGAGTTCACGTGTACCCATCCATGCGTTCGTCTGAGCATAATAGACCTGCTCTTTGTCGCTAAGACCTTCGGGTGCGGATTCGAATGCATCATTATATGTTTGCATCCATACCTTTGCATCTGCCTCATCGAGACAAGCGAGGACTTCTTTCGGCAGGGCGTACACCGATGAATACATGACTCTGAATGTACATATCTATATAAAATCTTAATTAGGAATTAGAGTTATAATTATTCATCTGTAATACCTCAGATGTTGCTGAGCCATAAGAATTATGGTGAATACGAGACATACAACTAAAAGCCACGCACTCATCTTTATTCCTCAACTGTACTCATCTTCAAATGTGTATCTCCATCTCTTACTTTACGGTCTATCTCCTCTTGAAATTCAACCTTGTTTTTCTTGATGATATTAATGAGTTCGTCGATGAATGTTATCTTAGCCCATTTTTCTGTACAACCACGGCAATTGCAACATCCCCATCTGTCGGTATTATATTCTTTTCTCTTTTCTCTCGCCCATTCTTCTATGTCTATCATCTTCTCACCTTCAAATTCGGATAGGAGCGAGGGCGTACCTGTTTACCCTCACACTTCATACATTCCTCGGCATACATCACGTTACGGCCCCTTCTGGTATACATGCCATAGAGTACACCCTCTCCTTCACAATCTGGGCACACTTTTTCTTCAGTCTTGTCTATGATGACCTTTTGCTCACTAGACAACTGCATCACCTTTCATGATGTATACCTTGCACCCCTTTACTCTTTCTAGTTCTCCAATAAAAAGAAACCCACGCAACATACTCTTCACTTCATTAAGTGTAAGTTCGTTGTTCTTACTAGCATATATACAATTGTGTTTATGTAATACGTCCATTGCCGTGAATGTATCGCCATCCTGGAATTTATTACGGAGAGTTTTCTCTAAGGTCATTCTTGCGCGTTTCATTCTTCCACCCTTTCGGGGCACACTTCTTCATGTTTCTCACAATCTCTTAATATCCTAGTGATACGGTCGCAATATTGGCATTTGTATGATATGAACTGTCCAGTGACCACTTCATTTGTGACTATATCTTCAATTACTATATTCGGCATGTTATCCCCTTTGTTTCAAAAGATGTAATGGTTAATTGGTATATATACTTTATATTATTTACCAGCCTCTTACAACTTGTCCTGCGAGAGACTTTACATCTTGCATCGGTTCGTTCTTTGCTTCCTCTTTGGTAATAATGTCTGGACCATACCAGGATGCTTGTATTTTACCGTCGTAGGGTATTCCCATTGATACTATGTAGAAGTCTGATAGCCTTTTCATTTCGTTACCAATATCTTCAAGTGACTTTCCTCTGTCATATAATGTTTGTATGTTGGCTTTAATCTGATTCCATGCCGTTGTCCAGAAAGGTTGCGGTGTCATACCGTGTTCCCATATCTTTTTAACCAAGTGATATACAAACTGTTTGCGTTCCTTGGCGTCATACATGCTTAGTTTCTTTCTTGCCCATTCATCTATCGCACGTATGGCTTCGGGAGATGGTTTATTTAGATATGGTGCGTGGAACCTCCCTTGCGGTCCTGTTCCATAGTTGACGAACACTGCATGGTCCACCTTGTACCCGAACTGTACAGGTTTGTGCCTCTGTTGGGCTTCGACAAACTTACGTAGCGATTCCTCATCTATTTCTATGCGAAATTTTACTGGAATGGCTACCATACAAGCGTATCGTATTACTTCCTATATAAGAATGGGTGGGGCATATCCGAGTTTCACGGCTGATAATGGTTCTCTCTGTCTTCCCGTGGACTGTTAAAGGCAGTGTAAGTTTGTCATGCCTTCTTTCACCACGCCTTCTGCCCCATAGGGTGCACCTATTTTTATCTTTCCGATGCACGGGAACGTCGTTTTTACGTGCGGTGACAGCACGACGGGTCTATCCCCTCTCCTTTCCCGTGGATTCCCGTTGCATTTCTGCGCATCCTTAGATACTGAGGGGGGGATTGTGATTGGCGGAAGCACGGATATATGTATGAGCGATTCCTGACTTTTTCCCTAAGAGGTACCGTGCCTTTTACCACCATAGCCGAGTTTTACATCATCGGCAGGATGCCATTTACCATCCCGTTCCCCTTGCCTTAACGGGATGTCCCATCTATGGCTCCCCCAGATATTCCAGCCCCACAGGCACTTTAGGCGACTGTTCTCGGCGGTCTTACGGAACAAATGGTAGATGTAGTGGGGATTTAAAAGTCTGGGATGCACTCTCTTTCCCCTCTACATCTGAGGTATGAGGCCTTTGGTAGGGGACTCTTCCCTCTTTGGGATAGCACGGATGGCTCATGTCAGAGGGACCTCGGATGCATAGCGTCCGTGCTTAGGTAGTAATAGTATTAATTGGTATATATACTTATTCTACCCAACCTAAGTTTTCTCCCATGTCATATAGTATTTGAGCATGTGCGAACACATAATCTATCTCTTCATCAGTCATATTACTCTCATCTTGGAGTAACCATACTATTGATACGTCATCGACATCTGAATCTCTTAGCTGTAATACAAGCTTCGCCCATTCAGTTGCCTGACGTTCATTTATAGAACGGAACACGAATGTTACAGGTGATTCGTACTCTGACGTCGGTGCGTATACTATTGGTTTAAAGCCATTGGATGACACAAAGGCCACGCCTTCATTTATTCCCGTCACTGCGGATATGGGTATCGTATCATAGCCTGATATTGTCATCATTGTCGTCAGCAGATTATCTGAATCAGGAACGTATTGGTCAATCATATCGGGCATTTCATATTCTTCTATCAATCCTTCTTCGATTAATAGTTGTGATACTACTTGGAATGAATGACGGCAGTTGATATGGATTATCCACTCTCCCACCATTGGTGTTCTTATTAATCCTATACTATTGAACACCGCCCACGTATCGCGGAGGACTTCCTTTAATTCTGGTAACAGCCATCCATCCTTTCTCCATTCTGGTAGCATATCTCGTATAGATTCGAGGTCGTAAGTTCCTCCCATGTAACGATAATTGCCCCTAAGTTCGCCTGTCTGCATGAAACGGCACATCGGGGTGGTACGGTCATCAAGAGGCCCTGTCCATTCGTAACGGGCATCTGCACGTTGATTGCGTATAGCTTGCTGTTCTCTCGCATACATTAGTATACGCCCTAATTCCGTTTGAACTATTCGGCTTACTTGATAGTCCGTGAGCGATGGATTGGCTCTTTTTACAGCTTCCCTTACTTGAGCTACTGACCAGCTATGCTGTTGTATAGTTTCAATTATACCTATGTATATCTCTTTGACCTGCTGTATGGATGATGTCTTGAAGTAATCGGCAACGTCACGTCCAACAGTGAGGACTTCCAATATCTCATCTGCATTGTGCCGTAAGAATCCGAATGAGTCTTTCGACAGATATTTGAACCATGCCTCGTCTGAGAATGTCTTGAGATATTGCTTTGTTCCAGCCTTGTATATACGGCCGTCATTACATCCGCATGAACACTTTGACTTAGATACGCTATCCCATATACCTATAAGTTTGTTTATTCCATCCTCTACATTGGAGATGCTCACTTTACCGAGTTCTGTGCTATTCTGTCCGCCCTCATTCCTATAGATTGATGCCGTGTACTTCGACCACGGAGTATTTAGCAGTATGTTGGCTCTATACCACTTTCCAGCATAATCGAAGTTGCCACCGTAACCATCCGCATCCTGTGATAAATCCAACGTTACATTTCCCACGCTATCTAGGTATACTATGAGTGTGTTGGGCATTGATGTCCTACGTTCCGCAATATCTCCGTAACGGCGACTGTACTCATCCTCATCGAACTTAACGAACATCGGATATTCCACACGTCCATCGCGCATAATGTGATGTGGTACAGTCCTTATCATAAGTGCATCCATCTCTGCCTCTGGAAGTTCGAAAGCACTACCGCTTACATATCTTGCAATGTGGTCTTGCTTCTTAGAATATGACATGGACTCCCATTGGTCTATCGGTAGCTCTCCATCATTGATGGCATTCATAGCGTTGACGGACATTCCAAGGTCATTACCCCATTGGTCTTTTGCCCATCCTTGACCTTCTTTTTCCAGAGATTCGTCATTCATTTGTGTTCTAAACTTACTGTAATCGAACTTAGAGAACCATTCCTTCGGATAAAGGAATCTCTGATGTTCCTCATACCACACCCTCTCCCAATGGTGCTCTGCCGTTCCTATCGTTCCTCTTACAAGTTCATCTTTACTTGCCGATAGTATCTGTTCGCGTTGAGTATTATTAAGCGACTGTGTGGATAGTATGATGTCTATAATATCTTCACGTGACATCTCACGCCATATACTGTCAGGACGCTCTCCCCTTTGCCATGCATCCCACGAGTTGACCGACATGTTATGTACGTCATCCCATCCTGCACCGAGATTAATGGGTTCAGAACCTTCCCATGTCTTTTCTATGCTATCGCCTTCGGTATCATCAAACTCATCGGTCAATTCATCCTGTTCTAAGAATACGTCGTCTGCTTCATCCTGTTCGTCGAGACCTTCTTCCCCCGTTTCAGGGGTCGGGGTTGACCCCCCTACCGAAAACCCGAACCACCGCCCATAGGCACTGCTGATTGGTCGGTGGGTTTGCTTGGGAATGAGAACTCGTTATTTATGTATTCTGTTGACCCGTAACCGATACGCTTCATTTGTTCGGCTTCATCCATACGCGCCTTACGTTCTCTCATCTCGCTATCTGATTTAGATGGTCTTGACACACGGAGCACCCAATCCGTTATCATCGGGAACCACAGAATCACCCAATCCAAGAGGTCGTCCGTGAGGTCGTACTTATCCACGAGATACCTGTCATACATGGTGAGTTGCTGAGACTCATTGTTCATGCCTCCCGAAGCCGTTGTATCGCCAGCCATGAGGTTTGGAGTACCTACATGTGCCTGAAGCCTCTCTCGTATGTCCTGCTTGATTTTGAGTGTACTCTCTGCGTTATCTGTACCCATTGATACGAACTGCACTTCAAGTTTCGCAGTATTCTCAATCTGACGTGGGATTCCTATGATTGGTATCGTGTTATCATTAACTGCTAATGTTTGTTGTATACCGTCTGCAACGTCCTGTATGTCCCCACCGTCAAACCCTGGTAGTACGAGTAATCCACGTGAGTATCCATACGCGAATCTCTTGAGGTCATGCTTTTCTATGTAATGGTATGCATACAAATCATCAAGTATCGACATCCATACTGGCATGCCATATGTTAACGTCTGACCGAACCAATGGTCTGCGAACATCTCATCCTTCGTGTAGTATTGTACATTCTGGGTACCGCCGTGACTTTCGCCGATACCCCAGAACGCAGGGTATAATGCCTTGCCGTCCTCTGTGTATCCAGTGAATAAATGTTCGTCAATGGGTATTATCCTCTTACGTGCATCCGCTGTGAAACAATACATCTTACCCATTTCGCCCGTTTCGTCGTACATCATGCGTCTGAACTTCGGGTCTATTGCTATGAACTCAAGAGTACGTGATGATTCTATTGAGTAGTCTTTAGCATCTAATGTATCTGCGGATACTCTTATCACTCCTGCCTCATTGTACTTATACTGCATCTCCACATATGTCTTCACAACTGCCTTGAGTGTCTGCCCGTTGTTGTTGGCTTCTTGTAAAAAGGATTTACCATGCACATTCACGAAATAGTCCTTTTGTTTCTCTTCGGGGTTGCGAAGTCTCTGAGAACCGCACTCCTTACATACGGACATCGTTTGTTGATATTCCGCACCACACTTCATACATTTCTTTTTGAACTTCTGTTGCCAATCTATGCCGTATTTCACTATTTCTGTGCTGGAACGATGGATAAGTGTGCTCATTATAGAAACTTCTCGCTCTAAGAAGTCCATCATTGCATAGACCGTCCACCATGAGTAATTATTAAGCCGATAGTACATGTTCGGCGGTCTTGTAGTTATAGATGACACCGCACCACTCCCCGAACCTGCTCCTCTATTGATTTTTTGTAATTCCTCTTTAACGGTCGGTATACCAACGGGGTTCTTGAATTTTATAACTCCTACGCTTGCTTTAGCGGTAGAAGTGGGCGTTGGTATGATGGATGACGGTGTGTGCTTCACCATAGCATCGTTATGTGTTTATCCTTATTTATATTTATTATCCGTCATATGGGTCGTCTTTCAGATTCGCATGAGGTATATAGACCGCTTTTGACTTGATTGACTTTGTTGGTGTCTGTAAATTGGAATTAGGTTGTAAGGAGGTCGAACCTAGGAAACCGCCACCTGTCGTCTTATAGGTCTCTTCGCTGTGGACCATATACCTCAACGCATCCGCGCTATCGTCTTCGACCTTCTCAGGTTCATCCCTTTGTGTTATGTCTCCTCTCTTCTTTATCCATGAATATTGACCTATCTGTTGTAGAGATTCTGTTGATTGTGATGATATTACGATTCTGAACTTCTTAACAGTCATTATACCAGCGAGAACATTGCTCTTATTGGCTTTACGTACATAGCCATGACCTGCATTAATTAACGGGCGATAGAAGTCAGGCTGATGGTCTACCCAATATCTTGCCGTTGGGTCAAAGTTGAACGGGATGAGGTCTGTAGGTGATTCGTAGCCATACGTCTTGTAATCCTCTATGTTCGGGGTGAACTTGCCTGCCTCCCATAAATCCATCGCATCCATGTATTCTTGCTCTGTGTCGCACAGCGAACGTAACGGCTTGACATGTTCCTTCCACTTATCATTACTGCGTTGTATGAATTTCAGCAGGTCATAGTTGAGTTGGTCTCTCGCGAAGAACCTTTGACGGACATACCAAACGTTCTTATATTTCCTGCCCTCCAGAACAACCATCGGGTGATTGACACCGAAATCTAACCCATACACAGGTTGCACGTGCCATATCGCAGGGTCCCACATCTCTTCTGGCATCTGTTCTATATGTGTGTAAACCAACCCTTCTGGGAGACCTGGTTCACCGAGGATGTTCACACGAAATAGGTTCTTATCATAATATGTCTGCCTTATCAGGTCGTCAAACGCTTCCTCTGTTAAGAAGTCGTTGTTCATCGGTGTGCTTTTATGATATATGCAATTCTGTTGGTATAGTGGCAGAGGATTGAGATAGAAGTGCTGGACTGACCAATGCCACGACTTCTTAGGGTTCGACGACATATAGATGTGGTTACCTAGCCCTGGTTCATTCTTCAGCCTTGTCGTTATATCCAGTGTTGTAAAATCTTCCCATTCAAAATCTGTTACCTCTTCCATCCATGCGTAGTTTGCGTTAAGTGAGCGTAATGAGTCTGGGTCTTCGAGACCCATGAAATGAACATCGTTGCCGTTAACATTAGCAAAACCTGTGGATTTATTATTTTTATATTTTACCTTCCACTTATTCAACATCTTTATCATTGCAGGATTGCCGTCAAGATATACTGACCTGCGTAGGTCTTGCATGGTCTTACGCATTATGATGAATACCTTGTCCGTCTCGGTAGTCATCTTCGTAATGAGATGCTGTATTATCGCATGACTCTTGCCTGAACCACGTCCGCCGACCATGTTGATATATTTTCTTTTCTCGAAGAGTGGGTGTGTCCATAATAATGCAAATGATTCTACTGTCGGTTCATATCTTATACCGTTCTCTATAACAGGGTCTCTTATCCCCCATTTGAGTTCTATCCTCGGCATAACGTCGGTTGACATCACTCACTATCCTTTGGGTTGGCTGTTACTATCATCTGAGCGTTATAATATTCCTCTTTCGGTTTGAGGAGTTCTCCGTGCCTTGTTGCTATGTCCACCACATTTGGAAATACCTTATCCACTTTACCTTTAGAAGATTGGTGCACTAACACTAACGTATTGTACGTATCTTGGCTTCCTGCTTCAGGTAGCAACACTCCGAACGTCTTCATAACAAGTTCTACAGCCCACGGTGCACCTGCCTTAGCTTGCGCCAACAGATTATAGCCTATCTTCTCCATTACGGTGACATTTGCATGCTCTATATCAGAGAATGACATACTGTCGTTATCTAGTATCTCTGTGACCTCTCTGTGACTAAATAGTGGCATCTTTGCCATTATTTCCATGCTTTTTCTGAGGTCTGCCTTCTTCCTACGGGCTATACCTGATGCTATACCGCCCATGACCTGTATATCTCGCTGTTCACTCCCTGTTCGGAATTGCGTAGGTATAAGATTCTCATCATTCATAGTGTCCCATCACACCGTACTGTAAATGTAGTACGATTTATTTATAATATGTGTTAGAAAAAGAGTAAGGGGTTTGGAGGTGTTGATAGACTTTTTAATCGTCCTTCTTTCCCTTGACCGCTTTTGCAACAGCCTTTGCTCCCTTTATGGGGGCTGTTACTACGGCTTTGGCTACCTTGCACGGAATCACTACTGGTGCCGTAACGACCTTCTTGAGTGTGCTTGGTTTCTTCTTCTCTTCTTTGACTGGTTCTGCTATAGGCATTATGTTATCAACACCTAAATTCGGTTTCAGTCCTTTCTTTTCCCTCTTTGCTCTGCATTCTGGACATGTCCACTTTGCATACGGCGTATCAGGTATTCCCTGCCTTCCGCAACTGATACAGTTCTTTGGGTCCGCTATTACTTCCTTTGTCTTTTTCATGGTTTCTTCCCCTCCTCAAATTGTTTCAACATTGCTTCTGCCATTTTGGTCTGTGCATCTGCCTGACCTCTTTGTGCATGGGCTATTTGTGACTTTACTCTCGCACTGTGTATCTTAAAGAACAGTATCATGACGAATGGTGCAAAGATTACCATTGCCAATATCTTGCCGACTTGTTTGAATAACGGTACGAAGTCGGGCATCTCACTCGCCCATAGGCATGCTATCCCCCACATTACTATCAGGAGGACTATGCCTATTACCCATATGTGGCATGTGAGTATATTCCAGAAGAATCTGAATAATCCTTTGATACCACGGATTATGATGTTTTCTTTCTCTTCTCCCATCTTCTAATTCCCCATTAGAAGCGTGATGGTTATCTATGCTTATAAATGTATTCGGGATTGTTGAGATTGTTTACGGTCATCATACCTTATTACTAGTGCTCCTGTGTATCCTATGATTGCATTGTATAGGAATATTATTGCATGTGCATCTTTATTGTAAATGAAGTATAGTGTTGCTATTGTATGTATGACCCCCCATAGAAAGAGGAACCTCGTGAATGAGAACATCCGCTTGATGCGGTCCATTACAACTTTTATTGGGTTCTTCATTTTGCCTTCCATCGGTATAGTGCATAAAGTAATATGACTGTGACAATCCCTGCTATCCATCCGTGGAATATTGCTGTGAGTGTCGTCATACTAAGTCCTGTAATTGGTGCACTTGACATTTATGCACTGATACCTTTCTTTGCCCTTCTTAGGCTTGGTAACTTTGACCATCCTTCTATCACATACTGGACAATGGTATCCTCTCATTGTACTTCACCCTCTTCTGCCTCTATCTCTTCAACTACCATGATTACACCGTTCAGTATCATCACTACAGCTTCGAGTATCTTGCTTATCTTCATGGTTCAGGCTCCTCATTGTATTGTCTGCACTTCGGACAGTGATGCTTCCATATGGGGAGAACTACTCTGTCGTACATTCTCAGGATGTTGTATTCTCTTACTTCTTTCGGAGTGTAGAGGGTCTCCCATCCTTCACGGCATATATCAGTGATGGTCTCCCAGTGTTTGACGTCTCCTCCTTCATCTACGTACACTGTGATGGTCTTTTTCACTCCGCACTTTCCGCACTTGATTTCCATCTGTGTGTTCTCTATAGCCATGTACTCACGTCCTTGTCATCATTCTTGGAAACCTTGTTCGTCTGTAGCATTCGGGGCAAATGTTCTCTTTGGTCAATACGACAAGAGCATTGGTCAATACTCCGCATATGTCGCACGGCCTTTCTATATTGAAGAACACCATGCCTTCTGATTGTTCTATCATTCTTTCTTTTTCCTTTGGTATGGTACTTTCTTAACAGTCTCAGCCTCAAATACATCAACATCAGCATCAGCATTTTCATCTTTTATCATTGTAGGCTTTGTCTCTCTTACTACAATGGCCATTATGTTCGTAGCCATAGAGTTCGCGCCAGCGAGGTATATCTTCTTTGTAATACACTCGTTGCAGTTGACGGAAAGACAATCCTCTTCCGTCATACCGCACTTTCCGCACTTATGGAAGTCCATTTGGTTCACCGAACCTAGAAGTTCTCCGACTATCTTGAGCAGTTCCATGTATTCTACATTACCTTTCAATTCTATTTTTGACTTTTCTTCACCCATTGTTATCTCTCCTCTCTAGTATATCAAGTTTATAATCATATAGTTTACAAGTATGATGAATGATACTAACATGAGTGTCACACCTATCATACCGAATGCATTGAACGGCAGTGACTTGTCATTGCCTACCTTGTATCCGTCATATAACACCATCAGCATACCGATGATGACGCCCATGAATAACATTATTCCTATGGCATCCATGTTTCCCACCCCGTGTTACACCAAGGACATTGAGTTATATATAGGCGCGTAATGAGGCCGTTGAACGCATTTATGCATACATATTCTCTGTCTTGACAGTATTGGCAGTCATAAATATCCAGGTCCGCAGGATGTGTGCATTCTACCATACTTCTACCATCATTTTTATATTTAGTGAAGTATGCTATCCATCCTGTGTCCTGACAGCATGGGTGCTCGAACACCGTATCTTCATACACATGGTCTAAGCACTGAACTATTGTAGGGCCACCTACGAGAAGGTACGCTTCCCTTGTTTGATTCCACTCATTCGGTTTGTAGCAGTATATACATTTGGGGCTACCGTCATCATAATCATACGGTAGGTTTGTTGATGACATTCCTGTAACTATGGCTAGGCTTGCCACTATTACCGTTGCTACCACAGCACCTATGCCTAATTTAATTTTATTTTTCATTCTCTCCCTCCCATATCGGATTTATCTACCATAGAACTTAACTTCTTTCGCAGGTACTCGACGTACTCTGCAATGTCCCAACCGCACGAGCATACACGTTGGTCGTCTCTCATCAGCGCGTTGCATTTGCGACAACGGGGTTCGGCAGAGGGGATGGGGGGAGTGTGAGGGGGAAGGGAGAGAATGAGTGAGATGCCGTCCTCTTTCACCGTTGTATTGATTATCTCATATCCCTCTCCTCTTAGCTTCATAACCTGTTTAGCGAATATGAGGTATTGTCTATGTTGATACTGCTTATTAACTGTTGGAGTTTGTCCTTCACGTCCGTAGAATATTTCATAGTAGGTCATTCATCCATCCTCATAAATTCTGTCCATACAGCGCGGTTCTTATATTCAAAGAAGCGTTCGATGTCCTCTTGAGTCACAGGCACCATTCCTGCTATTATTTTGTCGTCATCTGCAAGTATGTCATATAAAGGTCCGTCTGTATCGTTTGTATTCATTATCAAATACATCTTACGGGTCTTGACCGAGCATGGTCTGTCCGTCAGACGAATGAGGAAACCGAGATTTTTATGTTGCCAGTATACAAACGTTTTAGCACACATTTTAAAAAGGTCGCCTGTCGCTCCGCATCTCGGACAGCTTATTCTCGTTTTCCCTTCCTTGTTTGAAGATTCTCTTTCTTCATATCCTGTGCCGTTGCATATCGGACATTCCATACTTTACACCTCTTTAAATAGTCCTGCATTCTCGATAACCCTCTGGAGTGCTTCGAGACGTTTCTGTTTGAAATCTATAACTTGACTGACGGCGAACCTTGTCGCTTCGGTTATGTTGTCGCACTCATATTTGCACGTGGGCAGGGATGAGTTGTTGTACTTCTTGAGTTCCTCTACGAATTGGTCGTGGCTTATGGTGTCTCCTGCAATGAGTTCTCCCTCATCCCACTTTCCCGCACCCTTGAGTGGGATGGAATGAATCTTGTACTCGTTGCCCTTTGAACTCCATCCCTTGAGGATGCGGACGATACGGTTGTCGCTGTTCTCTCCTATCCATGAGAGACCGCTGTATGCCTTGGCGAACTCTTTGCAATGCTTGGATTCGCACTTGAGAAGACACGCCGTAGCATCTGTTTTCGCACGGAACTCGCTTTTACAATAAGGGCATTCCCAATGTTTCGTCGTCACTTCTACTACCTGCAATCCTATGCCCCCTGTACATTTGAATCAATATCAATGACTATTACGGAACCGCCATGATATATCCTTATTTGGCACATCTCTCCTTCGACAACTTCTGCCACTTCTATTCTCGTCTTAAAAAGTTCAAAATCCCCTAGAACTATGTAATGCTCACAGTTGTCTGAAAATATCGAAATACTACGTTTATCGCATTGTATATTTGTTTTATTAAGAAGCGTCACGCCCTCTTTATCTTTTGTGACCCCATATCTGTGACCATGATGATATATGGACCAGTGAGGTATTCTGGTGAATATATTATTGAATCTTGCCTTGACTTCTTCACAGGGAATCACGGCATGTTCCCCCTATTATCCCTTATCAAGCCCAGGAGTTCATCGAGGACCTCCATCTTGTTGCATATCTCTACGATGCACTCCTGCGCCAATCCCGTACCCTCTATGGTCCTCTGTTGAGAGAGAGCGTTGATGCGCTTCTCGTACTCTTGCTTCTTGGCGTTCGCCCATCCTTCCACATCAACGTGGTGGAAGCCCGTGTTCACGAAGCCTCCGAACTTGAGGAGAGTTCTGCATTGCCTTGTGGGACCATCCACACGCACGAGGGTTATTTGTTTGCTCTTCGTGGTATCCATATAGATACATTGGAGGGTGTAGTATTCATATGCCTCCTCGAAGGCCTTGAACGACCTCAACTCCTTTCCGCCATCAAGAATTTGATAATATGCTATTGGGTTGGGTCTTGGGATTTCAAGTTCGCCGATTTGCGCTATAGTATCCGCCAGGTTATAAGGATTGATTTCGTGCTTTTTCTGGCATATGCCCCTCGCTTCACGGTTATCGTACTCCTTGAAACATACATTGCACACGAACTTGGTCATTACGCCACCGCCAAGGGCAGTTTCACGAAGTAGTCCGCCGAGTATGCGTCAGTGCCATCCTCTTCGGTCAGTTTGCTTCCGAATATCACATCTTCACCGAAGAACTCTTTGAGAAGGTGCTTGAAGTAGAGATGGTCGTGTTTCCAATCTCCCCACCTTATGCTGACGGTCATCGAGGCTAAGAACTGACTGGAATAATCCTCTATCTCATAGAAGAGACCTTTGCCTCTGAGGAAGGTCCGAAACTCCTCAATCGTTTTCATTGTGCTTTCCCTTATCTTTGCTCTATCCATATATCATACCTCTTGGAGAACCAGTCTCCATAGAATAGATATGCTTAATTGGTATATATACTTATTCAATTATTAAATGATATGTCATACTATACGACACCATGATTGAGGTGGCCTCTTTAGACCTATATCGTATAACAATATCGGTTCTGAGTATACCCTTACGTTACTTATCCTATGACCATACAGAACCTTCCTTATCCCCTTGTATTGATTGAACTCAGTAGCACTCACACAAGCGTCTTTACATACATGGTATTCTGCCCACTCTTCAGTACTCACATCACTTAGATGTATCTTCATAGTTACAGCCCCTCTGCCTCCTTTCGCTTTGGTCTCATATACTTGATAGTCTCCTTCTGGAAGTTCAGTTCGGCGAAGTTCAATTTTCTTATCACCACTCTCTATATATTTGCAATATATAGGATGTATGGATATTATCGCCTCAAATTGTTGTGTCATTATCCCACCATAAGTACCCATATGAACGCAATGGAGCATATGATAGTGAAAAGACCAGATACTAACATGCCGAGTTTACGACCACGGCCCATACGCATTCTGTTCTTCATCTCTATGTTTTTGCAATGACCTATCTTTTGCTCTGCACCACCTACTGTTCTTTCTACTCTTTCGCTATAGCAACTACCATCAGGGTTTCCGCAGAATGGACACCTCATATACATGCCCCTTATGCATATCCCTCGTCGAACCTGTCCTTGAGGTACTTGAGATGCTTCTCGAACATCTTGTCGATGTCCTCTTTGGTCGCATCCCTATATCTGTTGGGTTGGCGCATCTCGTCAAGTTCGATGGAGCGTGTGAAGTATCCCTTGAGGCTTATGCCTACGCAATCGAATAGTCTGTAGCCTCTACGTGCGGTTATCTTCACGATGCTTCCTACCTTGTCTTTGATGGTCTTTGGTTCTTTGCCGTTCTTGAGACTGCATATCTCATCGAAGTGCATGAAGATGACTCTGCCCTTTATCTCCTCGAACACTTTGTCGGTGAGTTCGCACCATTCGGCGTTCTTGCGGTCTTCGTACTCCTCTCCACACATCTCGCATTTATGGTATGCGTATTTCTTCGTTACTTCTTTTACCATGTTCATTCCTCTTTCTTATGCCGAGTTTGACAAGACTTTCCTTTGTACCATAAAACCCCATTATCTTTTCCAACTGCTCAGGTGTATGTTCTAGTTTCTTTCTGACTACAATCTCTATAATGAACATTTTACCACATGACGCACATTCATTCATGCCTTCATCTGCTGTTGGTTGTATTTTTTTACATGTAGGACAGTACAATTTACCCATCATCTCTATTGTTGTCATTTTGAGTCTCCACCTTATGGTAATCTGTTTTTGTTGTGATATGGTCAGATATTCTCCCATGCATTGAACTCCCTATATTCCATGCACAGACTTCCAGCGTTGCGCTCATCGTCAATCTCTTCCTGTTCGCTCTCTTCGTGGCATTCCGACTTCGGAATCCACAGAGGAGTCAAGCATATGCCGTCTTTGGTTTCCGTTACGACATTCACATAGTACGCCTTCTCGGTCTCTTTGATAATCATATTCGGCTCGAAGGTCTCCACGAAGTTCACGACCACGCCTCTCTTCTCGAACGAATTTGCAATCTGTTCGGCCAGCCAATCGCTTATCTTATATCTCACCGACAACACCTGCCAATTCTGTATTTATGAAGTCTTCCACGTTCTGCATCGCGGGGTGGTGGAATATCATATTGTTGTCGGGGTTGATAACCGTGTATTCTGCCCTGCTGGAGCCATTCATGCGCACGACGAGAACTTTATACTCTTTGAGGTCATCTCGTGCCTGTAGGAACGAGTTCATCTCGTCCGTTATATGGTTGGTGTATAACGTGAACTTATCTGCTACAGCGAAGACCGTGAATTTCTCCCAATCCTCATCCAACATATGCTATCCTCTTGTTACGTCTGCACCGTTCGGGCGGATGTCCCTCTTCTTTGACAACTCTAGTCTTTGCGACGTCAACACATATATTGCACACGCCGAATGCGTTAATATCATCAAAGGTAAGTTCTGAACCGCAATGAATACAGCGTGTATGCCTGTCAGTGTTTGCTCTCGCTTCTGCGTCAAGTATCCATATTGGTATCATTCTTCATCACACTCTCCAGCGTGAAACTTCCTTTCGAGTTCGGCTACCTCATCCTTGTTATTCCCTATCTGTTCAAACTCTCTTATCGAGTTTATCTTATAATCCTCGAAGTTGAATACATCGCATGGTATTATAACATTGAAACACCCCCCTCCTTTGGTCTCGATGTTGAATATCTTATCGAATACCTCGTATGAGACATCCATGTAGTTGTCAACCTGCCTGTTGTTTATCGCATCAACGAAGCATTGGTAGGTAATGATAAACTCTCCTTCTTTTAGTTCATCGAACGGTATATATGATTCAAATCTCATTATGCCACATGATAGAGTATGCTTAATTGGTATATATACTTATTCAATGTAATATGAAAAAGAGTTAAGAGGTTTGACGGCTCATGCTTTCGTTTCGAGCCTATCTAACTCCGTGAGAATCTGGTCAATCTCATGTGCGACAAACCCAGCCTGTAGGAGAAACACTATGAGTTCATCATCAGGCATGTTCTCTTTGACAAGTTGTCTGGCCACATTTATTGCCATGTTGTCGAGCGCAAACTTCCTCATCTTCCCAAGACGTTCGTTTGTCTCCTTGAGATTTATGGGAGTGATACTGGTTGTACCGCCCTGAGTAAATTCTTCCCTTCTGTAGTCTGGAGAGAATGGGTTTATCTTACCATTGCCCATGCGGACATCGAAACCACGGCTGTTACCTGCTATATTGCTGACACGAACGCCCGTCGTATCGGGTGCGAACCCTATCGCCTTATCAAGCGTGTCTATTTGTATGTCTGCGTAGGACTTACCCATGTTCTGTGCTTCATATTTCACACCCTCAAGTTCACGCCACATAACATCTCTTGCATATTCTGTGTCGTCGGTTGCCTTGTATATTAGGTTCGCCGTAGTCTGTGTCAGTATTCCTTCATCTACAAGGTCCTGGCTTAAATCCACAGCTTCGTAGAGTTCTCCCAGTCCCTTTCTCATGAGGTCTGCGAGTTCTCCCATGCTTGCCAATGCAGGTGTAACGTTGGCATAGTCTACCTTTGTGATTGTCTTAGATTTTATATCGTCTGCCATGACCTCATATGCTACTGCGTCAATCTTCTTCAATGCAGTGGGTAAGTCAAACTCAATTCCGCCTATGCTTACCTTTTTACCATAGCGTTTTCGTATGTGTGCATCAACATCTATGGGGGCCATTTTGAACTTCTCGTCCTTTCCGCCCTTATTTGATAACTTCTGACCTCCTGTATGAATGGGCCTACCACGAAGTTGTATGGCACCAATAATTACTGCGTCCTTTCCACCTACTTTCCGCATTGCTACGGAACCTACAGTGAGGTCTTGCACCTTTGAATTGACGAGAGAAAGTGCCTTGGCGCCTTCCTTTATTATACCTTCCACATCAGAGTAGAATACGTATGCATTTTTGCCCTTATTCATGGCAATCACGTCTTTCACCGTCTGCTTTTTGTCTGCTGTCATTTTATTCACACTCCTCTGAGAACTTTTTCATCGAATATATACACTGTGCCATTGGAAGACCCTACTTTCCGTAGTTTCTTAGAGTAGTCAGTGAGCATTCTGTCTGGATTCGTACCGATGACCTTCCATATAGCGTCACGGGTCATGCCTTTGCGACCGCTGTCCTTCTGTGCCCTCGCGCACATGCAATATGCGTGGAACGGGTTGGTGGATGCAGGGTTGTACGTATTGGGTTGTACGGACTTGTTTAAACTCATCCAATAGTCTATCAGTTCTTTCGCTTCGTTGAGTGTATCTGCATACTCCTCATGCTCTCCATTCGGGGAGACTATTTCATAATATATCTTCCCTGTCTCCTCGGCGATGAGTTCATATATGTCATAGTTTCCATATTCTTCTATTAACTCTTCGTTTTTCTTCATCTTGCCTTTCCTCGTCAAGAACGCTTCCACCTCTTCATCAGACATAGTACGTTCTGCGACGTACTGCTCAAGTGCTTCGCCAGATAGTCCTTCTTTCTCTCCCCACTGTCTGTAATAGTCTGCCATTACCTCGGACATGGAATCTGCCTTATTCATACTCAAATAATCCTCCCATCTAGGTGCATGTCGTAGGAAGTAATTTTCAGCATCCTCTCCCTCTCCGAAATACATCTTGTAGTTTGGCGATGGAGTAAGCGTACCGCCGATGTCAAATACCGATTCTATAAACACCTTATCGTAGCCTCCGCCACGTGGTACGAACTGACTCTGACCTAATCTCAGCATTCCTGCCATCTCATCCCTTGACATTATCTTTCCAGAGTTCAATGCTGACACTACTTCTGGATAATCATCTGAGCCACCTTCCACAAACTCGAAACGGTACCCTACGAACGTCGGGTTGCTTTCGAGTGCCTCGTCATAACTCCCCCCATGTTTTTCCATTTTATCCATCTTCCTTTCATATATATCTACGAGTTCGTCGGCTATTTCTCCGAGCGTTGACATGTCGCCGTCGCCGAACAAATCGACGAGTTGGCTTATCGCCTCGTCGCGGTTACCCGTGGCGGTGTACAGATAGTTTCCATAGTCTAGGCCGTGTATGAAATCCATTTGGTCTGCATTGTATCTATTGTATGGGAATCTTACGAATCCCTTCTCATCGAGTCCTTCTTCATCGCCATATTCATTGGTCACACTCTTCATTGTATATTCACCATTCCTCAACTCCCTTAGTATGTCGGAGGTGTCATGATATTCGTTAATGTAATATCTTCCAGCTATGCCATGCATACTCGCATATGCAATGGCATCCTGATAACTTTCGAACCCATATTTGCCATATGACCATGAATTTGTATCTTCGTCGAAGTCTATGCCCACACCGAACTCGTAACCCTTATCGTTTGCATAGTCCAAGAACACAGCATTCTGATACCCCTGAACATCGTCATCGCCAATATCGTCTTTTGAGTAAATAATTGCAAGAATGGTCTTACCGCTACTGGATGTAGTGGATTTGTTTATCGTTTCCAAATCAATATCATACTCAAATATGGAGAGTCTGTCTCTCTTGCGTTCTGCATATCCCAACTGCTCTTCACCCTCCACTGCGCGACGGACCTCACTTCTGATTATGTCCGCATCGTCATACGCTATGTTATATGCTCCGAGGTCACGCCCGTCATCTTTGGCTCTTAACGACTCATACTCGTAGAAATCTCCATTGACACTCATCAAATAACGCGCCACTTCTTCTACGTTCATTAGGTCTATGGTTTTGGCATCGCTGTTAAATCTGCTTATCTCCCCTACCGCTGTTTGAGCTTTTGTTACGGCCCCTATGATTATAGTGTCCTTACCGTTGATATTCTCCACGTAAGTCGTCCCTGCGTCCATGTTGAGTGTCGCAGGGTCTTTCGATGACAACACCTTCGCATTTTTTTGAATGCGCCCTGTATTCGGTTCTGCACACCGAATCTCAACAGGTGCTCTACCACCTATGCCTTTCAGTATCTGTCCTACCGTCATACGATGTTCGCTCATGTCATCACCCTTCACCTAACATTTTTTTCTTTAGAACTTCCCAGACTTTCTCTGAATCTTCTTGTATCGACACTATATTGTCGCTTGATGATAAATGTTCGTTAGTTGATACGAATACAACATCTTCCGACTTCCCATACATAGATATGAATGATTTGCCATTTTGGATGCTTATAACAATCCTTATGTCTACATCAAAATCAACATCGTCCGATACCCTCATGTTGAACTCTGT
>Ga0123356_10002203_pt1 | contig 20961 bp, 15 predicted proteins | sample TergutEmb28metaG_2_FD_92546 | JGI IMG/M metagenome (GOLD analysis project Ga0123356, IMG submission 92546) | Embiratermes neotenicus P3 segment gut microbial communities from Petit-Saut dam, French Guiana - Emb289 P3 | ecosystem: Host-associated > Arthropoda: Insects > Digestive system > Gut ... | reverse complement strand
TGAGTATGATATTGTAATGTATAATGATAATTATGTAGCTATTATCGAAGTAAAGTATAAAGCGCATAAAAATGATATTCCCAAAGTAATTGATCAAGCAAGAACTTTTAGAATACTATGCCCTGATTATAAAGATTTTAAAATTTATTTGGCGCTGGCTTCCATGGCTTTATATCCGGAATTAGAACAGGAGTGCATTGACCAAGGGATTGCCGTTATCAAACAGGTAGGGGATACGGTGGTGATTCGAGATGAGAATATGAAGGTTTTTTAAACCTGAAATGAATTTATAGAAGAATACGATGAGTTATGTTGCTTAAAATAATTAATTAAATAAAAAAAAAATATCGCTTATGAAAAAGATTTTACCAATTCTTAAAAAAAAGAGCTTGTTTGTATTTTGCTTTCTCCTGTTTGGAGGAACTGTATGGGCGGCAACACCGTACCCAATGCTCAATGGAAATTTCTATGAAGACTTTTCGGACATAGCAAATTGGACAGATAATTTCGCTGCCGGAACAGGGGCAAATTTCTGGTCTTCGGTTGCTGTTAATACTACCGGAACTGTTGGTGATGGAATAAGAATTTCAACTTCAACAGCCACTTTTCAAACTTCTGGTACTAACGGAGGCCTTCAAAGAGGTTCGTTAGCTGCTAATAATACTCCCGGTACAATTGTGCTACTTTCAACAGGCACAAGCAGTGCGTGTGCAATAGACTTATTGTTAGACTTTACAGACACAGAAGCAGGAACTTTGACTTTTGATGCTGCAATGATAGCTAATTCAGCAACCACTCGTGTATCTTGGTTGAAAGTGTTTTATTCTACAAATGGAACATCTTTTACGGAATTGACAGCAACTAACTTGCCCTACAGAGTAAACGGAAGTTCATGTTCTCAAGATGGAGCAACCATAACAGTTGATTTGCCTCAGGTATTCGACAACTGTTCAACAGCTATATTAAGATTTTATAGTTATTCAACAACGGCAGCTTGTACGGAAAGTGCAGCGGGGAATCAAGCAAAGGTAGTTATTGATAATGTTACGGTAACAACAACACAATCTACTTCTCCGGTTGCCACCCCCACTTTTGATCCCCCCGCAGGCACATATACAGAAACACAAAACGTAACCATTGTTTGCACCACGCCAAATGCTACCATCTATTATACGCTTGACAATACCGAACCAACTGCTGCTTCAACAGAGTATGAAAATCCAATTCCCGTAGTTTCCGATGTAACGATTAAAGCCATAGCCATAGCTGATGGATTGGAGGATAGTGAAATAGAAGAGGCAAGCTATTTTATTCGTAGCTGCGGGGTATTTGTAGATTTTGAAAGTAGCGCTTGGACAGGTACTGGCTATGCGGCACGAGACGTAAACGATGAATGGGGACAATGGCGCGTTGCAGGTGTTGTAACAACCGGCGATGCAAATGATCGTTCTACCAGTGGTAGAAGCATTCGCTTTAGAGGAAACACTTCCGATATTAACGATGCTTTAAACAGAGTTGAAATGCGTTTCGACAGACCCAACGGAATACGTACGGTTATGTTTGATTATGCTTCATATGGCACCCATCAGAATGGAGTGATTAATCTTGATTGCTCTACCGATCAAGGAGCCACGTGGACTAATGTAGGTAGTGTTAATGCACCATCTTGGGCAGCCGGCGGTAGCGTCATGCAAAGAGCCAACTTCACCGTAAATGTTCCCGAAAGTGCACGTATCAGAATTACGAAACAGTCGCAAAGCGGAACTATCCATTCTGTTAATATTGACGATATCTGCATTACCGACTATTTCCTTTCTGTAGCTCCCGTTACTTTCTCTCACAGCACCAACACCTACTACGCCCCCATCTCCCTCACCATGCACAGCGACACCGAAGGCGCCATCATCCGATATACGTTAGATGGCAGTGAGCCTACCGAAACTTCGACTATATACGTCTCATCACTCAATATTGATACCACCACCACGGTAAGGGCTAAGGCATGGAAAACCGGCATGGCGTCCAGCGGCATTCAAACCGCTACCTTTACTTTCCCGATTCCCATCCCGCCGCAAACCATCTCCATGACATGGAACGCCGAAACCTCCGAAAAATCCTTCTCCATAGTAGCCTCCAATGGCAGGAATTTCACCGTTGACTGGGGCGATGGAAGCCTCTCAACAACCCTAACGGGCACCGGAGATCCTATCATCCTGCAAGACGTAAGCCATATCTATGCCGAAAAAGGCGCTTACACCGTTACGATTACCGGCGCTTGTGAGTTTTCCGGTTTCTACTGCACATCGGCACAAGTAACCAACTTGGATGTAAGCCAAAGTTCAACATTGCTTAATTTATATTGCAACGATAATCAATTAACCACTTTAGATGTAAGTACATGTATTTCATTACTCTATCTCTATTGTCAAGGGAATGCTTTAACTTCCTTGATGCTGAATAATGCGGCATTGTTGGAATTAGATTGCAGCACCAATGCATTAGCCACCTTAAACGTGAGCGGATGCAGCGCCTTAGCCTATCTCTGGTGCTACAACAACCACTTTCCGCTCTCTCAATTATATCCCATTTCGGAAACGATTGTCAACCCCAACCAAAAATGGTTAGGCGCTCAAACCCTTTCTGCCGTTGCGCTGACGACCGGCGTGCCCTACGGCGCCGGCGAAAACGAGTTCAACGACATCATTACGGCGTATGCCGTAATCTCCTCCCCCTTCGGCACTCCAGCACTTGAAAACACCAACTACACAGTAGATAACGGCCTCATCACCTTCCTTCTCCCCTGCAGCTATGAGGTTACGATGACCAACGCGGCGATCGTTTCCGATGCAAGCCGTCAGGCGAAAGTGATCGTGGAGATTGAAGTTTCGCAAACCGCACCCGACCTTTGCGGCACCGGCTCCGGAACCACAATAGATCCCTATATCATCTGCACACCTGAACAATTAAATGCCATACGCAACAACCTGACCGCACATTACAAGCTAAATAACAATATTGACCTTAGCGAATTTTCGAGCAACAGAGACGGAACAGGTTGGCTACCCATAGGAACCTCTGACGAAGCGTTTACCGGCTCGCTCAACGGCGCCGGATACAGCATTACCGGCTTGTTTATTAACCGCAGCGATGCCGATTATACCGGCTTGTTCGGCTACCTCGGCGCCGGCGCGCTTATTGAGTATCTGAGCGTAGAAATAGCTGCCGGTGGCGTTAACGGCGCACAATATGTTGGCGGAATTGCGGGATACAACAATAGCGCTATCATTACAAATTGCTACACTACAGGAAATGTAACCGGAACCGGAACCAGTGTCGGCGGTTTGGTAGGATACAACACCGGAAATGCTTTAATCGCCTATTGCTACGCTGCCGGAAATATAACCGGAGTAAGCGCAGTGGGCGGCTTGGCAGGAAACCACAATGCAAGCACCGGAGAACCTGTCATCAAAAACTGCGTAGCGGCTAACGCTGTGGTTACGGCTACTCAGGAAACAGACGCAAAACTTAATCGTATTGCAACCTCCGACGGCACGCTCGGAACGCTAATCAATAACTACGCCAACGACCTCATGATTGTACATAGAGACGACAATCCGGGCGCTATCGGAAAAATAGGCCCTAATAATGAATCCGGCTCAAACGGCGCTTTCGACGACCTATTAACAGAAGATTTTTATACCAATGGGAACAATTGGGACGGCGGCACAGGATGGGATTTTAACGATATCTGGCAAATATGTGAAAGGGTGTGTCTTCCCTATTTCAAATGGCAGGGGGTATCTCCGTTTACTCCCAAGAAGCCTAATTTCTTCTGCGGCGGCGCAGGAACAGTAGCAAACCCCTGGCTGATTTGCACGGCAGCACAATTAGATTCGGTTCACTACTTCAGATACAAACATTATAAGTTAGCCAACGATATTGATGATATGAGCGAATATTTAAATCAAGGGCAAAAAGGATATAACAACGGCGCATGGTGGTTTCCCATAGGCGACGACGAAACCCGCTTTACCGGTTCAATAAACGGCGACTGCTATAAAATTACCGGCTTAAGAATCAATCGTCCTTCTATTGATCATATCGGCTTGTTCGGCTTTACCGATGAAGGCGCACAACTATGGAATATTGGTCTGATAATTGGCGAAGATGGCATCACAGGAAATCAAAATGTGGGTAGCTTAGTGGGGCAACACGACGATGCTTCTATCATCGAAAACTGTTACGCTACCGGCGGAGAGATAACCGGAAACGGTAATAACACCGGTGGTTTGGTTGGACAAAATAATGCAGAGATTGCCAACAGCTACGCTACGGTAAACGTAACCGGAGCGCTCAACGCGGGCGGATTTGCAGGATACAATAATGCTAACGCTTCCATCGCATACAGCCATGCTTCCGGAGAGGTAACAGGAACAGACTATATTGGCGGATTTGTGGGGCAAAACCATGCCGCTTCCGGTTTTACCGCAAGCATTAAAAATTGCATAGCGGCAAACATTTCGATTAGTACGACATCAGGAACCGGAACGATTCACCGTATAGGATTTAATAGCGCGAACGCTACCCTGTCTCACAACTATGCTAATGAGGCTATATCGGTGAATGGTGTAACTGTTGATGCCGGTGACGCTCATAATAACGCAGATGGCGCTTCAACATCCTTACCCTCATTATTCTCCTTTGATTTCTACAACACCGAAAGCAACTGGAGCAACAATACACCATGGAGCATTGCCAACGAACTCAGCACAACCGCCATCTGGAAAATTTGCGATGGAGAAAACTTGCCATTCTCCCAATGCCAAACAGATGTAGCATGTGAAGAATTATCCACTTATACCATTTGCTTCAATGCAGGCAACGGAGAATTTGAAACGGGAACATTCGAAGGCGAACACACGTGTATTACTGAAGAAAGCCCCGAATCCGGTATTATACTTCCGGAAGCCAAACCTTCGGAAGCGTGCCGGTTGATAGGTTATATCTTTGCAGGCTGGGCAACAGATCCGGTAGAAAATGAAACAATACTGCCTGACCTCTTCTTGGCAGGCTCTATATTTTATCCGGAAAGCGATGCTACCTTATATGCAGTTTATGTGAAAGGGAAAAGCGAAGTAACTGCATCACTTATGCAAACAGAAATTCAGAGCACGCCCAATCAAAGCGCTTATGGAGCACATATTAAAATATTTTCCGGAACTTCTGCAGGAACGATAAGCATTAGCGGAATAGATGTTATATACGATAATACAGATAATCTTTACAGCACTAACCCTGATTGCCCCGAGTCTTACACTATAACGACCATAGCAGGCGAAGGCGGCAGCATTGATCCCGAAGGGCCTGTAACGGTGAATCACGGCGAAGAACCAACCTTTACAATTATCCCCGATCCATGTTTTGAAACCGATTCGGTTTTTGTAGATGGAGAACCGGTAGAGCTAATAAACGGAACTTATACGTTTACCGATGTGCGCGACAATCATATTATTGAGGCAAGATTTAAAATGGCTATTGACACTACGAAACTTTCAGAATCAATTTGCGATAGAGACAGTTTGGAGTTTTATGGAAGATATTTGAAAACTGCAGGGGTACATTATGAAACGCTTAGCGCGGTGAATACTTGTGATAGTGTGATTGAAATGAACTTAACGGTCAACCCAACCTATCTAACTCAAATTTCAGCCACCATTTATGAAGACGAGCCTTACGACTTCTTTGGAGAAACCTTAACGGATGCAGGAACATATTTCCATACCCTTAGTACCATTCACGGCTGCGACAGTGTCTTTAAATTAACGTTGACGGTAGAAGCAAGCCACTACACCATCACCGCAAATGCCGGAACTAACGGAACGATTACGCCTCCGGGAACCACACCGGTGCATCATGGCGACAACCAAACCTTTACATTTGAGGCTGCCTTAGGATGCACTGTATATCAACTCATTGTAGATGGCGTTGATGTGGTGGATTCCATTGCAGGCGGAAGCTATACCTTTACGAATGTAACCGGAAACCATTTTATTTCAGTTTCCTTCACGTGCGGCGACAACTGCCCGGATAATGTAATTGATGTAGAAGGAAATATGTACACCGTAACCGACCTTGAAGGAAGGTGCTGGACCTCAAACATGCGCACCAAAACCTATCCGAACGGCATCACTCCCGTTCCATTCGCCCGCGCTTACCAAAGCACGCAATATCCCGACGGTGATGCAAATGCCGGTATTTTCGGATTGCTATACGATTGGCATTCGGCTGTTGGCGCTCCGCCACATGCAACCTACATCCAAGGCATTTGCCCCGACGGCTGGCACATCCCAACCAGAGAAGAATGGTTGCGTTTGGCTCCATACCCAGCCAAACAATTAAAATCTATTCCTTATTGGATTGTTCCCGGCACCGACGATTACGACTTTACCGCTCTTCCTGCCGGTTTCTACGATGGCGCCACTCATAGATTCATAGACCTGTTCGGCGCTACCGGTTTTTGGTCTTCTATCCACGCATCCGCCGGAATGGCACATGCTTTCTTCCTGCACTACTACTGCGAATACCTCAGAAACCTCGTAACCCCAATGCCAGACGGATTGAGCGTGCGTTGTGTGATGGATTGCCAAACTATTGAAGAAGTAGGCATCGCGCCCAACACCACCATTAAAAGATCTAGAAAATGGTAATTTAATTCATTATGGAACAGTTGAAGAATTTAGCAACAGAATTGACAAATACTTTGTGTAATTCTGTACTTTCTATTGAAGCATTGCCAAGTTTTGAACGTGATTTAAAACGTTTGGCAAAAAAGATAAGACGAAGCTTATTTTAGTGCTGGTGCGCACCGGAACGCATGATGAAATTTTACGATAAAAGTTCAAAACCTTTAAATAAAAATATTATGAGCACAAAGAAAAAAAACCAACCCTACGAGTTTCCCGAAGAGAAACCCAACATCGTGGAAGAGCCCTTTATGCCGCTTCCTCCGTTAAATTTAGACCTGTCGAAACGCTACACGTATGCCGATTACTTAACCTGGTTTGACGACGTGCGGCGAGAACTGATAGACGGTTTTATACACATAATGTCGGCACCCAACGAATTACACGCACGGATTAGTTTTAACCTGGTGCTTTGGGCAGGAACATTCTTCCGAAAACGCAAAGCAAAATGTCGTATCTATCACGCTCCCTTTGATGTGCGTCTTCCTGTAGAAGGATCTAAAGAAGACGATGAGATATATGATGTGGTGCAGCCTGATATTTGCGTAATTTGTGATTTGTCGAAAATAGATGAGAAAGGCTGTATCGGTGCGCCGGATTTAATCGTAGAGATATTGTCGCCTTCAACCTCAAAAAAGGATCGCACGCTGAAATTTAACCTATACGAAAAAGCCGGCGTAAGGGAGTATTGGATGATTAGCCCAAAAACCGGAAGACTCCACGTGTTTATATTGCAGCCAAACGGAAAATATGATGCCGGAACAATATACGAATACGACCAAAAAGCATCTGTGCATATTTTTGAAGGTATGGAGATTAATTTGAAAGATTTGTTTGAAGTCTGAAAAAAAAATTAGTTTTGCACCCTACAATAATATTTAGTAAAACCTCCTGTATCATGAAAAAAATTATCCTCCCCCTTATCGCTTGCTTAATGCTTAGCTTCTCATTATCAGCGCAAAAAGCGTCGCTCACAAAAGCGTATAATCTGTTTTTCGACAAAGACTTTGTGAAAGCAAAAGAAGCGATTGATTTGTGTATGCAGGATGAAAAATTGTCGCAAAGAGCACAAACATGGCTTTATAAAGCCAATATCTACTTCTATTTGGCAAATCAGGAGTATGATGCGAAAAGAGACAACACCTATTATCAAGCCATGTTTCCCGATGCGGCAGAGCAGGCTTTCGATGCCTTTATCAAAGCTAAAGCGCTGAATAAAAATGTAGAAGCCTACGATATGTTGTCTCCCAACGAGGGACTCCCGAAATTATACGCCCTGCTTCTAGTGCACGGGGTTGATGAGTTGATCGCCGGAAACTACGAAACGGCAAAACGCATTTTGGAAAAAGCCGTTACCAGCTACGAAATGGTAAAACCTCCGCAATTCCCATTACACGGGGAGCTTTACTATTATTATGCTTACGCTTTAGAAATGCTGAACGATATCGAAAATGCCGCCAAGTTTTACCATAAAGCCATTGCCGATGGCTCAACCAATGTGAATGTTTACCTCCGTCTCATCGAAAGCTATAAAAAAGAGAAAGATCAGGCAAAATTAAAAGAGATTTTAGATGCCGGAAAACGAACATTACCTGAAAACCCGGCGCTTTATGTGTCTGAAATTGATTATCTTTATTTCATTGAAGACAAAGCCGCCGCACATCAATTGATGGAAAATATCCCAGCTTCCGTATTTGAAAATGCAGACTTGTTGGTAAACATCGCTAACTTCCACATTTTAGACCTCGATTACACCAAAGCGTACGAATTATTGAAGAAAGCGAACCAGATGATGCCTAACAACTTCGTTGTTTTTTACAACTTGGGGGTTTGCGCCTATTACCTGTCGGAAGAGGATTTTAAAATGGCAAACGAATTAGAGGTAAAAGGCGATAAAAGCAGCGCCATGATTCACAAAACAAAATCTGAAAACTTTTTGTTAGAGGCGCAAACTTATTTTGAGCGCGTGCACCAAACCGAGCCGCAAGACATTAACGTAATGTACACGTTGCGTTCTATTTACGCAAGACTACAATCTCCGAAATATGAGGAGATGGAGGCGAAGATAAAGGCGGTGGAAAAGAAATAACTACATTTTCACAATATAGTAATTCTTCTTCCCCCGTTGAACCAAAATATGCTTTTCATTTAAAACTGAAGAAAAGTTAATTGTATAATTCTCAGAGATTTTCTCTTTATTGATAGAAACCCCGTTTTCTTTCAACGTTCTCCGCGCTTCGCCCTTAGAGGGAAATATTTGTGTTACATCCGTCAAAAAATCCACAATATTAATGCCTTCTTCTATGATGGTTTTGTTAATTTCTACTTGCGGTACGCCTTCAAAAACAGACAAAAAAGTCTTTTCGGGAAGTGCGGCTAAGGATTCGGCAGTACCTTTTCCGAACAAAATTTCAGAGGCAGCCACCGCAGCATTGTATTCTTCTTCGGAGTGCACGCGGCAAGTTAAATCTTTGGCTAATGCTTTTTGCAGCAGACGCAAGTGCGGTTCCACATCGTGCGCCGCCTCCATTTGTTCTATTTCCGCTTTATTAAACAATGTAAAAATGCGAATATACTTCTTGGAATCTTCGTCTGAGCAATTGAGCCAAAACTGATAAAACTGGTACGGCGATGTTTTTTCCGGATCTAACCAAATGTTTCCTTTTTCGGTTTTTCCGAATTTTCCGCCGTCGGCTTTGGTAATGAGCGGACAAACTAATGCAAATGCCTCGCCGCCGGTCTTTCTGCGAATCAGCTCCGTGCCGGTGGTAATATTGCCCCACTGGTCGCTGCCACCCATTTGCAACTTACATCCGTAGGTTTGATACAGAAACAGATAGTCGTAGCCTTGCACCAATTGGTAGGTAAACTCTGTAAACGACATCCCCTCGCCTTCGCCGGAGAGCCGTTTTTTTACGGAATCTTTTGCCATCATGTAGTTTACGGTAAGATGCTTGCCAATATCGCGAATAAAATCGAGGAAGGAGTACTTGGACATCCAATCGTAATTATTCACCAACATGGCGGCATTAGGCACCTCATCTTCAAAATTCAAAAATTTGGCAAGCTGTTTTTTAATGCCCTCCTGATTTTTGCGTAAGGTTTCCAAGTCCAACAAATTCCGTTCCTGCGATTTTCCGGATGGGTCGCCAATCATGCCGGTAGCGCCGCCCAACAAGGCAATCGGTTTATGCCCGCAAAGTTGGAGGTGTTTCAACATCATTACGCTTACCAAGTGTCCAATGTGCAGGGAATCGGCGGTAGGGTCAATACCTACGTATGCCAATGTCATCTCTTTTTGCAACTGTTCTTCAGTTCCGGGCATGGCATCTTGCAGCATGCCGCGCCATTTTAATTCTACAACAAAGTTCATCGTTTTCTATTTTTCAATCGTTCTTTTTCTGCTTCTATTTTTTCATAATCATCCAAAAACTGCGGAATCATACTTTTGGAAATATTTCTATTTAAAATAATCACTTTATCCTGATTGATAATGTAAAATTGTGGGGTGGAAGTGATCCTGAACACATCTTTCCAATCCACATTGCCTTTTGTTCCGCCCACATTAATCCATGTGTATCCGTTGTCGCGAACATATTTCTTCCAAGCATCAATCTCTTTAGTATGATTCACGGCATACACATCAAAATTGAGTTGCCCTATCCTTTCTAAGGAATCGTAAACTGCTTTCAGTTCCAGCGCTTCCTTCTTACAGGTGCCGCAAGTATGCTCATAAAACCATAAAACTCTGTATTTTTTCGGCATATCATAAGAAGAGAACCAATCTCTAAAGTTATTGCTTTGGGTAGTGTCCGGCAAAATCATTTCCACCGTTTTTTTACCAATCAGCAGCGGTTCCAGGTCTTCGATTCTCATTTGATATTTCTTAAGCAGATCTTCATCCATCCAGGTGCATTTTCCGGCAAGGTGGTTATTTTTAACTAAATGCACAAAAACGCCGTCGTGCCCGGGAATATTGGTTCTCTCAAACTCTCTTGATAAGAATTCCATCAAAAAACGATACATTAAACTATCGGGAGTTGTTTTCTCTATCATCAAATCCATATACTTATTTATCGTATCCACATCTTGATGCCAAAGCATTCTTTTGAAATAGGTATTCAGTTTGGATTCATAAGAGGGCAAAAACAGAAATCTCCTATCGGTCAGGTCGAAGTTATCCCAGTAATGTGTTCTGTAATAAATAAGTTGAAACAACGAATCAATAGAGCCGTCTTCATAAACCGGCGGGTCGGGAACCACTATATCGCGATACGATTTTTGCAATTTTGAGAACAGGTAGGTAGGGTTTTTATCAATCAATTCGGTAATAAACTGTTCCATCTCTTTGTTCATATTCTTCATCAACTCCAAATAATATTCCGCGCTGTCTTTCTGATCATTATCATCAAATTCTTTTCTTTTCTTGCTCCATTCCATCATATTTTTCTGAGCTTCGATAGTTTTTTGTTGAAAGCGTAACATCTCTGCATTTTCAGGCGAGCCGGTTACAGATAGATTACCCACATTTCCTGTCGTGTCTAAATTGTATGTAAAGTTCTGATTTCCATCTATAATAAAATTCAATAGGAGGTGCTTTCTTCCGGACACTAAAGAGTACATGCCATCGTCTAATTTTTCTTCGCCTTCAAAAACAAAAACGCCTTTTCCGTTGTTAAAGGCAGAATCTCTCAACAGATGTTTGTCTCTGTAATGGATCGCCAGCAACATTTTATCATCCTGACAATCTTTGATGTTAAACACTATTTTACGCCCGGGTTCTGTTTTTGTTTTACCTTTTTGTGCGAAAAGATAGAAGGGAGAAAGGAGAAAGGAGAAAAGGAGAAGGGAGAAAAGGGTATGAGGTATGAGGTATGAGGTATGAAATGATTTTTGGGGATTGATTTTTGATTTATCCATGGCAATGTACTTATTTTTTTTCTACTATAAATTTCTCCTTTTCTCCTTTCTCCCTTCTCCTTTTCTCCCTTCTCCTTTCTTTTAATTGGCAAAAATATCTTTTTTATCTCATGTTGAAAAACTTTGCATAGTTTTGCAGCGCAAAAACAATAACGCGTTTTTATAAAAATTAGCATTTTACAACATTGATTTCTAAAGCCGCCATTTCACAAATTCGATTACTGCATCACAAAAAACACCGTGATGAACAGGGCGTTTTTATTGTGGAGGGGGTGAAATCGTGCATGGAGGTGTTGTCATCGAATTGGGAAGTGAGAGAGTGTTATGTAACGGAGCGGTTTGATTTTAAGCACAGAGCGCACAGAGAACACAAAGGATGCACAGAGGTTTCCGAAAAAGAGATGGAACGTATTAGTTGCCTGAGTACCGCACCGGAGATTCTATGCATCGTAAAAAAACCACACTACCAACTCAGCAACCTTGACGACACCAAGCCGCTATTAGTTTTAGACGCCATCAGAGACCCGGGCAATTTAGGCACCATCATCCGCACGGCAGATTGGTTTGGCTTTGACCAAATTTTATGTTCAGAAGATTGCGTAGAGTTTACCAATCCCAAAGTAATTCAGGCTACAATGGGTTCATTTACCAGAGTGAAAATTGTTTATGCCAATCTTTCCGAATATCTGAAAACGCAACCTCTTAGAATGATTTATGGATTATATATGAACGGGGAATCTATTCAAAAGCAATTGTTTAAACATAATGACATTGTGATTATTGGGAGTGAGAGCCATGGTATTTCAGAAGAATTAGTTCCTTATATCAACAAAAAAATAGAAATACCGATGTTTCCGCATGAAGGTGCAATGCCGGAATCATTGAATGCGGCGATAGTGGCGGGGGTTTTTATGTATAGGTACAGGAATGAATAATGGATAATGAAGATCCTCTGTAGCTGCAACCTTACGCATTAATTCAGCAAATACTAGATTAAAACTTATACAATAAGACTCATTTTTAAATGGATAAACCCTTTTTTCCATATTTTCGCACCCTGCTATAAACCAAAATAATTTTTATGACTTAACAAATTGAATATTAACAACTAATAAAAAAGCATTTTTGCGATATTCTTGCTTTTGAAACTTGGCCGTTTTAAGATGCAATCAAGAGTAAAGCGTAAGTGCTCACATTTGTGTGGGCTTTACTTACTTTATTTGATTGCATGATTGGCCAAGATCTCAAAAGCAAATAAGGATATAGTCCACGCTTTTTTATTGCGAAAAAAGATAAAACGCAATGAAAAACAACAAAAAACATGAAATTTGATTATAACAAACAACGTAGTTATAAACTGCCCATAAGAGAGAAATCTAAAATTTCATTTATTGATATTAGCGAAATTTTGTATTTGCAGTGCGATGGTTATCTCACAACCATATATTTAATTGATAATAAAAATATTGGGGTTGCTAAATTATTAAAACAATTTGAGGAAGAACTTGGTAAATATGGCTTTCTGCGAGCAAATCATCATACATTGGTTAATACACAGCATATTAATGCGATTCAAATAAGTAAGCAACGAAGAATTATTTATATCAAAGAGGTTGAAATACAAATTTCAAGGAGAAAATTCTACTTATTTAAAGATTCGCTGTGGTAAAAATCTTATAAAGAATATACCACTTATTAAGAAAAACGATACCACTTATTTGTAAGATGATGCCGCTTATTAGATAAGGCTACCATCTAAGAAAAGGCATATATTTCGCAGTATTTTCGCTGCATGTATAAATATTGAACTGATGAAAACCGTTGTGCTGCGTATCATTTTATTACACTAACCACCAAAAAGCGACATGAATAAAGAAATAATATTGAACTGCGTGTCTCCATGTGATAATATGTCGCCGTCTCCTGCTATGTCAATTCTAAAAACCTACTTGTTCTTTATCAGAATATGGGATATAAGGCTTTAAGTCATTGATGTATATTGCGCGCGAGTCTCACCAACTCATGAGCACTAGAAAATGGTTTACCTGCAAATAATAAACATAAAAAAACAAAAATGGTGTAAAACAAAAACAACAAGTTGAAGCAAAATAATTCGTTTTGTAAAACTGCCGGTTTATAATACTGATAGGAGTATGAATTACCTGCAAAAGTGGTAAGAGGTTGAAGATTAAATGTTTAACAAAATACTTAATACTATGAGCAAAATTAAATTAACAAATTTAAGTCATCTTAAAACTTTGAATGAGGAATTGAGCCACCTAAAAGGAGGCGATGACCCTACAGACGGACCTCTTTGCTGGGGTTGCAAATGTATATGTCAATGTGTAAATAACAAAGACGCAGATACAATAGGTAACAATAATAAAAATTCTAGTAGAAATGATGGAGGTTCAAGTTGGCTTATTGATACTCTTATTCCATTCGCAGCAGTGTAAATACTCTAGGAACGAGGTAAGTGAAAAATTGTAAAAATTAACTTTTAAAAAATTGTCAAATATGAAAAACATTAAATTAACAAATTTAAGCCGTTATGAACTTTTAAATGATGAATTGAAAAATTTAAAAGGAGGCGATGAGCCTGAATTGGGTCCACTTTGTTTTGGGTGCAATTGCGCATGTACATGTACGGACCCTACTCCTGCGGGAAATATAACAGATTCCATGTATTCTTCAAAAAGACATAGCGGATTTATTAGTAGCTTTACAGAGGTGCCGCCGGTGGTAGTAATGAAATAACAATGCTAAATGACAGAAAAGAGATTTTAGATACCCTGATTTGCTCTTTTCTGTCATTTTTAATATTGTAAATTCGCATTTTTTGTTATTATTGCAGCCAAATCTTAAATATATTCTTTATGAAAAAAAGTACGATTCTTTTAACAATTATATTCATTATTACAGTACTAGCACTACTTTGGGGGCATACTCTTTACGCAGATGGCAGTTTACTATCGGGAATAATTTATCGATTACTTGTGGTTTTATTTGCAATTGGCGCTACATGGTTTCTTTATCGAAAAGAATGGTGCCAAGTATTGGGATTAAAAACGAAAGGTATTACCGCAAAAGTTATTTGGAAAGCTATTGCGATGGGGTTACTAATTAATATAATATGTAGTTCTATTATTAAGGTGGTTTATTCTCTGATACTTAAAGAAAAACTAGTAAACTCTTTGGGAGAACTTGGCGATACATTAATGGTTATTCCTTTAGCTCTCATTTTGGCTCCACTAATGGAAGAACTTTTGTTTAGAGGGTTTGTACAAGGTTTATGGCAAAAACTTTATAGCAATAATGAAAAAACTCCAATAAAACTTATTATAGTAGTAACGGCATTGTTATTTGCCATTTCTCATTTCGGTTTTTTGTTTAATGTTTCTGTAAAACAGTTTTTGATTACTTCAATTGCAATATTTATCATTGCATTATATCAGAGTTGGCTTCGTCAAAAATATCAATCAATAATACCTTCTATATTTGCCCATTTTGGATTTAATTCAGCCATGGTAGTTGCACCGTTAATAATGTTTATTCTTCCACTATCATCTTCCGACGCACTCAGAGAAATGAACCGGCAACAAAGACTGTCTCAATATATGCTCGACACCATTCCCTACAATTTTGATCCAAATGATACGGCTGAATGGAAAAGATCTTATGAGAAATTCGCTGTACTTGAAAAATCGCGTTCAGAAGAAATAATAAAACATTTAAAGGGTGATTCTATCTCATTACCTGTTCACTTTAAAATAGACACTTGTGGTTACATCCATAGTATTTATGTGTTTAAAAGTACGGATACTATATGGGTAAAAAAATCTTGGGGCAAACCACGCAAATATACAGCAGAGGATTACTACATTCAAGAATATGGATACGATTTCATGGAAGAAGCAATAAAATTTATTAAATCTTTGCCGCAATGCAAACCATATATTGAAAATGGGAAAAAAGTAGAAAAAGAAATGGAAGAGCAAGTGCAATTCTATTAAAAAAAATAATCATTTATATGTTGTTACAATCAGCTAATCATTTTTATATACACGAGAATAAAAGCAAATATCTGTTTTCTTTACATCCGCTAATTACGGCTTATTATTTAGCAAATGACAGGCATTTTAGGAATTACGAATTACGATTCTGTTACCGCATACCTCACACCTCATACCGCATACCGCCTTGGCGATCTTCAACCCTACTATCAACAATTCATCAAAGCCTACGAAGATTATCAATATTTTATCAAAACAGATTATCATCACAAAAAAATAACTGTTATTGAAAGACAAATCCAAACGCAAAAATCAATTTTACAAAAATCAAAAAATCAATTAAGCCTCAGTCGCCAACAATTAGCAACAGCGTATCAGGTTTTTACAATAGATTCTAATTTATATGAGAAAAAAGTCTTGTCGAGTATGGAGTTTCAAAAGGCTAAAAACACTTATTTGCAACAATTACAAGCTCATGAAAGCGCAAAACTCAGCATTGACAACCAAAACATAAGTATCCTGCAATTGGAACAAACCATTTTTGATTTAGAACAGCAACGCAACGAGCAAGGGAATCAATTGCAAATTGCCCTTACCGGCGCGTACAACCAATTGCAAACACAGATTAAAAACTGGGAGCAAAACTTTCTGCTTATCAGCCCTATTGCCGGTGTGGTAACATTAACCAAATATTGGCAAAAAAATCAAAACATAAATGCAGGAGAAGTGTTGGTTACGGTTGTTCCTAATGAGGAAGCCAAAATTGTAGGTAAAATTTTACTTCCCCAACAAGGCGCCGGCAAAGTGAAAGAAGGACAGATGGTAAACGTAAAATTCGACAATTTTCCCTATATGGAATTTGGCATGGTGCGCGTGCAAATTCAAAATATTTCCTTAGTGCCTGTTACAGTAGAAAACAACCAAAAAGCTTATATGCTGGAGGTTGATTTCCCGAATAAGCTCAAAACCAACTACGGCAAAGAGTTAACATTTAGCCAGGAGATGACCGGAACTGCCGAGATTATTACTGAGGATTTGCGGTTGTTAGATAGGTTTTTGAATCCGGTAAAAGCGGTGATAAAAAAATAATTCGATAAAATCTTTATTTTTGCCGCTAATATATTCTATATGACTATACAAAAACCTTCCATCCCCAAAGGCACCCGCGATTTTCTTCCTGAAGAGATGATTCGGAGAAACTACATTTTTAACACTATTCGAAAAGTATTTGAGAAATATGCGTATCTGCCTATTGAAACGCCTTCTATGGAAAATTTATCCACCTTAATGGGGAAATATGGAGAAGAAGGAGACCGCCTCTTATTCAAGATATTAAACTCCGGAGATTTTATGGCAGGGGTAAATTTTAATGAAGGGACACCCTATCAGTTGGCGCCCAAAATTTGCGAAAAAGGATTACGTTATGATTTAACCGTTCCTTTTGCCCGTTTTGTGGTGCAACATCGAGACAAACTCACATTCCCTTTCAAACGCTACCAAATGCAGCCGGTGTGGCGCGCCGACCGGCCGCAAAAAGGTCGCTACCGCGAGTTTTATCAATGCGATGTGGATGTTATCGGCACAAAGTCTTTATTACAAGAAGTTGAACTACTACAGATTACCTACGAAATATTTGAGGCATTTAAAATCCCGATTGTCATAAAAATTAACAACAGGAAAATCTTATCGGGCATGGCAGAAATCATCGGCTTACCGGAAAAGATTACCGATATTTGCGTTGCCATTGATAAAATTGATAAAATCGGAAAAGAAAATGTATTCGCCGAATTACGGGAACGCGAAATTCCGGAAGAAGCCATCGTTAAAATTGAGCCTTTTTTCGACTTTTCCGGAAAAAATGAAGAAAAGTTAGCCTTTTTAGAAGATTTTTTCGCAGAAAGCGAAATCGGAAAAAAAGGATTGGAAGAACTTAAAACGGTATTTGCATATTGTCAAGAAGTTGGAATTACCGCGCCGGAATTGGATATCACCTTGGCACGCGGCTTAAACTACTACACCGGCGCCATTTTTGAGGTGAAAGCCACCAACGCCACGATGGGCAGCATCTCAGGCGGCGGCCGCTACGATGACCTGACCGGCATTTTCGGATTGAAAGATATGTCGGGCGTGGGCATCTCATACGGCGCAGAACGTATTTACGATATTTTGAGCGAATGCAACCTGTTTCCCGATGAAATAGGCGCGCCTGTGAAAGCGCTGTTCCTAAACTTCGGCGAAATGGAAGAACTTTACGCTTTGAAAGCGCTCACAGAACTACGCAAAAACGGCATTGCCTCAGAACTCTATCCCGACAAAGCAAAGATTGGCAAGCAAATGAGCTATGCCAATGCCAAACAAATTCCTTTTGTAATCATGGCCGGCGAAGAAGAAATTAAGGATTCGCTTTTTACACTTAAAAATATGGAAACCGGAGAACAAATTAAAACAACTCTTAGAGAAATATCTGCGTTAATCCATTTTCGCTCCTCGATAAATGGGTAATCATTACCATTCTTGTTATTCCGGTTATTTCGGCGGTGGCAACGGTGGTTTTTCTGAAATACAAACTTAAAGCAACACCGGGGGATTTGATATTTGAAAGAAACTGAAAACTACAAAGCGTTCTTTGACATCTTGATTTACACGCAAAAAAATGGAACAATAAAACATTCAATGCTATTGAAAAATTTACTATTAAATTATTCAACGCATTGAAAATTTTGTATTTTTGCAAAAAAATTCAGACCTATGGTATCAAGAATGATTGAAAATCAAATTTTGCAAAAACTGCAACCGCAACGTGCCGTATTGATTTTTGGGGCGAGGCGTGTTGGTAAAACGGTTTTACTGAAAGAAATTTTGTCGAAATTCGACGGTAAAACGATGCTACTCAATGGTGAGGATTATGAAAGCGCGTTACTGCTCGAAGTCAAGTCAATAGCGCGATACAGAGAATTATTTTCCGGTATCGGGCTATTAGCAATTGATGAAGCGCAAAACATTTCGGATATTGGAAAAAAAATCAAACTAATAATTGATGAAGTTCCTGATATTACGGTTATTGCCACAGGGAGTTCGGCTTTCGACCTGATGAATAAAACAGGCGAGCCGCTTGTGGGCAGGGCGAGTTCTTTTCAACTTTTTCCTTTTTCGCAGGCAGAACTCAATACGATTGAAAATCGCCTTGACACTGAGAGAAATTTCGAAAGTCGGCTCATTTTCGGCTCTTATCCCGATGTTTATAACTTGCAAAACGAAACCGAACGGGTTGATTATATCAAATCGTTGATTAACAGTTATTTATTAAAAGATATTCTTTCGATTGACGGCATTAAAAATTCCGACAAATTGCTGAACTTGTTGCGAATGATTGCCTTTCAGATTGGCTCGGAAGTGTCATACATCGAATTGGCACAAAAACTCGGCTTGAGCCGCAATACCGTTGAGCGTTATTTAGACTTGCTCTCGAAAGTGTTTGTGATTTTTCGTGTGGGTGCTTTTGCAAAGAATTTACGCAAAGAAATTTCAAAAAACAGCAAATGGTATTTTTATGACAATGGCATTCGTAACGCATTGATCAGCAATTTTTCACATACTAATTTTCGTAACGATACGGGAGCATTGTGGGAAAATTATTTGATTGCTGAAAGAGTGAAAAAATGTAATTATATTCGCAACTATGCCAATCATTTTTTTTGGAGAACATACGATGGACAGGAAATAGACTTAATAGAAGCCTGCGGCGACGAAATTTCCGCCTTTGAGTTCAAATGGGGCGAGCGCACTCCTAACGCACCGAATGCTTTTTCAACTAATTATCCAATGGCAAGTTACTTGGTTGTCAACCGTAGTAATTATTTGAAATTTATCTGATACCGAGTTTTGCCGTTTTTATTGGATATTTTCGCATAAAGTAGCACATTTATAGAATAATCTTACCCACAAATTTCTATTGAAACAGAAAAAAGTTACTTCTTTTCTCTATTAGTGTGCAAATTGTTTTTTGTTTTATATCCTTAAAACTACATAAGTCACTTTCTATTTCAGTATTAATAATTATTTTCCATTTACTGTTTATTTCACCTTTTTTCTCTTTTTGAGGCGAAAGCGGAATAACAAAAAATTGTCGCTCTATCAAAATTTTATACAAAGCATCAGATAATTTTTCTGCACCTACTTCATTCTCTAAAATAAAACCTAATCGCTGAATAGCTGCGGTGTTTGAAAACTGCTTCGCTATTTTCGCAATATTAGTCGGTTTCATTGCTTCCGTCAATTCCTGCAAAATCGTAGTAATTCTATTAATGCCGAATTTGTGTATATAGTCGAAAAAATCCAATGCAGTACGTTCCGGTGAAGAAACATTGATGTATCCGGCAGCCGTTTTTTGCTGAATAATACCTTCTTGCAAAAAAGTCTGTTTCGGAAAAAACACAATATTCAATTTATCAATATTTCTGGGTGCAGGATTTTCGGTAATAACAGTATATCCCATTGGCTGCTGATGCGCCGCACCGTACATGGCTGCCGCCGACAATAAACCTACATAGTACAATTTATTTAGCGATTTCATCAGATCATCAATAAATAGGTAGGGTGGTAGTATTCCCTGCTTTGAATATTCAGCAGGAATAATTGCATAAAATCCCTGCCTAATAACTGCAATTTCATTTTTCAATTTCAACCTGTGCAATTTTTGCTTAATTGCAGGATACGGCATTTGAAACTGATTTTTCAATTCATCAAGCGTAAAGGCATAACGACCTTGCGATCTTACTTCTTTTAGATAACTATCTAATTTATTATATGTATTTTGATTATATTTTTCCATTAGTATGTTTTCGCATAAAGTAACACATTTTGTAACTGTTTGCAAAAATATACTTTTATTAATACATAGGTACTATCATAAACAAAATTGGAGATAATTGCCTATTTATGATTGCTATTTGACAGAATTACCCACCCACGCCAACCCTTGTCCTCACACGCAAAAACATAACGGCATTCAGCCATTATGTTTTTGCCTCCCGACCTGCGCCCCGAAACGTATTGAAAATTACACCGTATCGCCCTCCCCGACACACGCTCAAAAAAAATAATTGCGGCTCATCCGGTAACAATTTATAATCTACAAAACAAAACGTACGTTTTTTCAAAACAAACGGTACGTTTTTTTGCACACCACCCTACACGTGACAAAAAAACAGAAGGGTAAGTGCGAATGGAATTCGGGCTGAACGGTTTTATCAAACATTCAATACTAATCCTGTCAATTCTACTGC
>Ga0123356_10002202_pt1 | contig 20972 bp, 10 predicted proteins | sample TergutEmb28metaG_2_FD_92546 | JGI IMG/M metagenome (GOLD analysis project Ga0123356, IMG submission 92546) | Embiratermes neotenicus P3 segment gut microbial communities from Petit-Saut dam, French Guiana - Emb289 P3 | ecosystem: Host-associated > Arthropoda: Insects > Digestive system > Gut ... | reverse complement strand
GGGGATGTGATTTGCAAACAGAGCACGAACGCTACTTAACAGAAAAACATTTTAAAAAGCCCGTCTTTGTGACGGACTATCCAAAGGATATAAAGGCTTTTTACATGCGTCTTAATGATGACGGGAAAACCGTGGCTGCTATGGACTTACTTGCTCCGGGTATTGGAGAGATCATTGGCGGCAGCCAGCGCGAAGAACGCACCGGGGTTCTTGAAGCGCGAATTAAAGAAATGGGACTGGAAAAAGAGACATATTGGTGGTACCTTGAGCTGAGACGCTTCGGAGGAACAAAGCATGCAGGTTTCGGATTGGGTTTTGAGAGATTGCTGATGTATCTGACCGGTGTATCAAACATACGGGATGTACTTCCGTTTCCGAGAACTGTAGGCACATCTGAGTTCTGACCCTTTTATAAAACTGCAACCTTGTTATCATTCTCTCCGGCTTGTGCTTCCTCGCTGAACGCATTATCGGAATCGGATTTGCTTACAGAGGTCGTTCTTGTAGTTCCGCCGGAAACGTAGTTTCTGCCGCACTCCGGACAGCAATCGTAGGTGAGTGTAACCGTCTGGTTGATAATCTCGCGACCGTCACGATGTGCGCGTGCCTGCTCATTGCGGACATGCTCGTTTTCGTGTGATGCAACGGCTGCTGCAGCCATGTTCGGGCTGATATTTGTGGGGGTTTGGAAACTTACCGACGCATCGTTTGATTGGTCAACATATTTTCGGTTTTCGCATGTATAGCAGCTACCCTGCGGCTCAAGAGCTTCAAGCAGTGAATTATTAACGCTATCCGGCAATAACGCGCCGGACGGTCCGGATTCCGGTGTGCCTGACGGAACCCCGGCAGGGACTCCGGTGTTTGGCATATTTGCAGGTGTAGCAGTATCCGAGGGGGAGAAAGCGGGTCTGAAATCATATTTGCTCCAGTCTATCATTGTACTGGGCAAATCAAACGGGTAGTTATTTACTATACCCGGTCCGACCGGACGCTGATTTGGATCGAGATTTGATAAATCTCTGGCTCTGTTGGAAATATCCACCCTGTCTCCGTCAAGACTGAAAAACATGTTGTTTTTTCCTTGTGCAGAGTTTGTGTCAGGAGCGGCGGCCGGTGCCGTACCCTGTGTATTATATCTCATGGCGGGGGAGAGCACTCGTCCGGTGGCGGCTATGTAGTTCATATTGGAAATGCGCCCGATTGTCATAGTGAACCCCTCGCTTTCATTAGTACTTGATTATCAAAATATTATACCATATAATCAACATAATTACAAGAAGGGAATAAAATATTGTGAGTACTGCTATATACTCAATTAATACAGAGCAATCCATAGTTGAACTCAAAACGGATCCAACAAACGGATTGACAGCGGAAGAAGCCGAAAGCAGATTGAAGCAAAACGGTCCGAACCGGCTTAAGAGCGCTAAAAAGAGATCATTGCTGCTTAGGATATTTGACCAGTTTAAGGACTTTCTTGTTGTTATTTTAATTGCCGCGGCAGTTATATCGGTCTTTTTAGGTGACGGTCTTAAGGACGCGATAATAATTGTTGCTATTTTGATTGTAAACATGATTATCGGTATAACTCAGGAAAATAAAGCGGACGAAGCATTAAAAGAACTCAAGAATATGTCCAGCCCTAAAGCGAAAGTAAAAAGAGACGGTCAGTTAATAAAAATTGATTCATGCAATGTTGTAGTCGGAGATATAGTGCTTCTGGATACGGGCGATTATATACCGGCTGATTTAAGGCTTATCGAGTGTATAAACCTGAGAGTTGACGAATCATCCTTAACAGGGGAATCAGTGCCGGTGAGAAAGGATGCCGGTGCTGTTTTAGAAGCAGAATCCGCCCTAGGCGATAGAGTGAATCTGGCTTTCACAAGCAGTATCGTGACTTACGGCAGAGGAACCGGTATCGTATACGCTACCGGAATGAACTCGGAAATGGGAAAAATCGCTACGATTTTAAACGAGACAGACGAAGCGAAAACCCCGTTGCAGGAAAAGCTGAACGACATGGCAAAAACTCTCGGGATACTCTTTATCGCAGCCTGTGTGTTGGTTTTTCTGATAGCGGTTGTTGACAATTTCCTGGACTTTCGCGAGGACAGAGATTGGATTGAAATGCTGATGGTATCAGTTTCGCTGGCGGTCGCCGCAGTACCTGAGGGTATAGCGATTGTTGCGACAGTGATACTTGCTATAGGTGTGCAAAGGATGGTTAAATCGAATGTCATAGTGAAAAAGCTTCGTGCCGTTGAAACACTTGGAAGCACTACAGTAATTTGCTCCGACAAAACCGGTACGCTGACACAGAATAAGATGACGGTCATTATGGTAAGCGATCCTGAAAATACCTACGAGGTTACCGGGGTGGGCTATAAAGCTAAAGGGCATGTTGTGGCAGACGGGATGATTTCCAGAAACATCTCGCTGATGTCGGAAATTGGTATACTCTGTAACGATGCCGTTTATGACAGGGAGAAATCGGCAATTATCGGCGACCCGACAGAAGGTGCAATGCTGGTGTTTGGTGCAAAGCTCGGACAGTATAAAGAAACGATGAACACAGCACACAGCCGCATCCATGAAATACCATTTGATTCAACCAGAAAAATGATGTCAACATATAATATTCATGGCAGAAATGTAATCATGAATACGAAAGGAGCACCCGATGCGATAATAAGCCGCTCCTCAAGCGTATACCTGGACGGAGAAATCGTTCCGATGTCGGATTCTATTAAGAAACGGCTGATTATGAAAAATGAGCAGTTTGCAGCGCAAGCTCTCCGTGTCTTGGCATTTGCATATAAGAGATATGAAAGCTCCGAGGCAATTGACAACGTGGAGGATGACCTGACATACGTGGGGATGATGTGTATTATGGATCCGCCGCGCGAAGAAGTTGAAGCATCTGTCGTGCAATGCCATACAGCCGGGATAAACGTCAAAATGATAACCGGTGACCACAAAGTTTCAGCCGCAGCGATTGCAAGAATGCTGGGCATAATTGAAGATGATGCCGAGGTACTCGACGGCATTGCTCTTAACAGCCTTACAGATGAGCAGTTGATTGAGAAGGTAAAAACCGTTAATGTTTTTGCGAGGGTTTCACCTGAACATAAAGTTCGTATCGTTTCCGCTGTTAAAGCTAACAATAATATAGTTGCCATGACAGGTGACGGAGTAAATGATGCTCCGTCGCTGAAAAAAGCGGATATAGGAATAGCAATGGGTATAGCCGGAACAGATGTTTCTAAGGAAGCTGCCGATATGATATTAACAGACGACAATTTTGTCAGTATTGTAGGCGCAGTTGAGCAAGGCAGGACAATATACGGCAATATACGGAAGGTGACCGGCTATCTGCTGGGTTGTAACGTCGGAGAGATTCTCATTGTGCTTTTAGCTATTCTGTTTGGTCTGCCCGTGCCGCTCATAGCAACTCAATTGCTGTTTGTAAACCTCCTGACAGATGCGTTTCCGGCATTTGCGCTCGGAATGGAGAAAAAAGAACCCGGAATAATGAACAGAAGACCCAGAAATCCGAAAGAAGCTATAGTGAACAAACGTACCTTGAACTCGGTGATTGTAAGGGCAATCTTTATTTGCGCAGGTTCATTTGGTGCGTTTTTGTACGGGTTGTACGGTACGGTAGCTCCGGATGGCACCGACCAGCATATACTGGCGATGAGTATGTGCTTCTTTACGCTAGTGGCAAGTGAACTCCTCGTTGTGTACCCATCCAAGACGGAGGCGTTCATGGGGATGAGCTTTAGACTGTTTGGTAATAAAATGTTGAATATATCGACATTAATAGCACTTCTTGCTCTTGTCGCGGTTATGTATGTTCCGGTGTTGAACGACTTATTTACCGTAGTTCCGTTGAATGCAACTCAAATAATGGTTAGTGTGGTTCTTGTATTCTTGACTATTGTGGGATTTGCAATTTCGAAGCTGAGCTTCAGGAAATGAACAAATCTGTTCAAATTTCTATAGCATTTTTTGGTTTTATATGTTATACTCGCATTCATGAAAAAAAGTAGTATTGTATATTTTTGTATTGGTTGTGTTTGTCTGTTGTGTGTGCCGGTGATGGCATACATGTTTTTGCCTGCGGCTTTTATATATCTGCTGCCTGCGGCAATATTCTTCTGGCTTAGCAAGGATTTTATTACTTCCATCGCAAAGAAGGTAGCCGGTGGTGTGCCGGTATGGATAAAATCATCACAAAATAAGGTAAGTGAGTTTGTGAGTAAACAACGTAACAAAAAAGCATCATTTGAAGCGAGCGCAGTAGAGCAACCTGCGTATCCGATGCATACGGAAGCGAGCGCAGTAGAACAACCTGTGTATCCGATGCATACGGAAGCTTCCTATGCACCTGTGCCGGGAGTTGAGATGCCTGTAATGGCTGTGCCGGAAGCGGCAGCATCCGCCATATCCGGAAATGAAATGCCTGAGCCTGCTAACATGGGTCTTGTGTCCGGTATATCTGCAAGCGGACAAATGACAATAGATGAAGCCGTTGTGGCACCGGTGACCGAACCTCCGCCGGTAGCAGCACCGGCTATGCCAATGGAAGCCGCCGCTGTTGCACCGCAGCAGGAAGCTCCGCAGCTTACACCCGTCGCAGAACCACCGCCACCCGCTACAGAACTGCCGTCGGAAATAACGCCGGTCGCACCGCCGGAGGGAACACCGGTAACGCCGCCGGAAGCACCACCGGTCGCGCCAATGGAAGCCACCGCTGTTGCACCGCAGCAGGAAGCTCCGCAGTTTACACCCGTCGCAGAACCACCGCCGGAAGTAACGCCGGTCACGTCGTCAATGGGTGTGACCCCTGTGTGGACAACGGTGAACGACGGTTATATGGCAGAGGAAAAAATAGAAAAAGCACCGGTAGACTTGCTCGGCAGTGTAAAGAGAAACTTCAGTTCAGCTTTAGGCAGAGCAAAAGGGCTCTTGCCGTCAAAAAAACTTACTGAAAAACCCGCTGATGACTACGAGGAACTTAACAACTCATATGAAGCAGCCGGCGGTTTCCGCAGCAGAGCCGCTTCCAGAATCGATTATCGAAATGATGTGGATGCAGGCAGTGTTGAAGAGCAGGTAAAAAGGCAATTTGACAACCTTGACATGATAACAACAAGTGCTATAGCTATTATGCTCAGTGATACAAAGACAAAAGCTGCGTCGCCATATATTAAGAGCCTGAAGAAACCGGATATACGAATGATACTGTTGAAATTCTGTCAGGATTCATTTTTTGCCACCGATATTGAACAAATTAACAAGCTTTTCAGTAAATCATATTACAGATGGAAGGTTACCAGATATTTAGGCAGAGTGACGGTTTTTGTAAAGAGGGGAATTGGTGATTCGCTTCCGAGAAGGTCTGCATTACGAAAGGCAAGAATAACTAAAAACAGGTTTATTAACAGGATTTGTGAAACTATCAATACATTTGAATCTGTTAAATATATTTCAGCTCTTTCGGGAAATGAGGAGATATCGGATTCAAAAAGAAATTACAAGCTGGATCACCTGAGTGAAAATTATAAGGATGCTTTGGTATACCTTGTTGATTTGCTGTTAACCTGCACCTGCATTGCCAAGATGCTTTTTGTCGAGAGAATGATCAAAAGAATGAGTCCGAACTCCGAGTTCAACAAGATTATAACCAACATGGCTCAATCTATCAGCAATCATAATTTGATTATAAGCAAGTCAAGGCCGATTTATAAGCAATACTATCAAGCGGAGCTTGGATACTTAAGCGGGGATGACCTGCTTTACGGTATGGCAATAACAATCATGGTTAATCGTGCAAAGAAAACGGAGATAAAAAATACTGATATACTTCACATTACACGGGAACAGGATACACGGAGCTTTAACCAGAGTATGCGTAAATGGCTGGATGACCTTTCTAGGTACGATGCTGTTGATGATATAGGAACATTGATTTTGCAAAAAATCACTCTCTCGATTGAAGGGAACTACGGGCTTTTGACAAATGCGCTTCAGGAACTTACAAACTGGGAGAACTATTATAGCCAAAGGGTCGCATACTACAAAAAGGAGCGCGACAGGGAGCGGTACTTAAAGGGAGATTTTGAAAAGGAAAAGGAAGAACTGGTAAAGGTAAAATAAAAATGTCGCTATCTGCGACATTTTTTAGTGATTGTAGAAACTCTATTTTTCATTCCAACCGTAGAACACATAAGCCGGTTGCGTTTGTTTATTATACATAAAAATGCGTCAAAAAGAATATTCGGAAAACGCTTGCAATGATTACGTTTAAGCAGTATAATGATATAGTTGAGCAGCAAATATGGTGCAACCAAGTGATATGGCGAAATATTATAAGGTTTAACAGTTGCTGCCAAGTACTTGGGAGGAATGTTGTGAGAGTTAGAATTATGAACAGGCACGTATGTTTAATCGCATTACTTTTAACATTCGTGTTTTCAATAGCGATACCCGTTTTTGCTCAAGACGATGCTTCAAGCGCACCTGAGCAGAATCATTTGGTTATTGCGACTACTGACAACGGCCCCATATCAGTTGACAGGCTGTTATTTACTGCTCTCAGGAACATCCATAATACCGTAGATTTTGTTACGCCAATTGTCAGGGAAGGCTACAGTCAGGCTAACGAGGGGATTGTAGACGGTGTTATCGCAGGATATCCCAATTTACACACCGTATATGAAGACCTTCGACAAGTGCCGGTGACACTTGAGCGTATAAATGTGCGTGTATTTGCGCGCGAAGGAAGCAATTTACAAATAAACAGTTGGGATGAGCTTAGCGGTTTGCACGTGGGGATTCTTGAAAACCGCACATATATCCTGGAAAGGCTTCCGGAAAGTGTGACAATCACAGAAAACCCCAATAACAGAGCTGCATTGGACGCATTGGTACACGGTGAGTTCGATGTTGCCGTTCTGGTTGAGAGAGACCATGAAACTCTCGGGGAGAGGTTAAGCATAACCCGTGTCGGGGATGTTGATCTGCTGACAGAATTTTTATACCTCAATAAAAAGCATGAAACACTGATTCCATATTTAGCTGCAGAGTTGGAACGTTTATTTGCAGACGGAAATGCTGACAGGATTCTGAATGATATCCCCTCCGGAGATCCGAACCAAAGGAGAACAATTGTGCATATCCTGTCAACAAGCATTGAACTCGACAGGGAAGACCGTTTTATCGCAGAGTTAAGAGAGCAGTTTGAAGGTGATATGTCACTTGACTGGATGACGGTCAACATTGACGCAAGACGCTTCAGCAGAGGTCAGTTCGGCATGGCTAATATCGCGTCCCTGCTTAGGGCAGATTTGGTGTCGAAAAATGTTGCGGCTGTAATAGTGTCAGGAGATACGGCGCTGGAATTTCTAAAGGATTACTATTATCTTTATTTTCGGAATGTTCCCGTTTTATTTTACGGAGTCAGTGAGCGATACAGCGAGATCATTCAAGACAGCGAGCACCATTATCATTTTACAGGGATAGTTAAAAACATTGAAGCGTACAGAATGCTGGAAGTAGCACTTTCGTTTTTCCCTGACACAAAGAATGTCCTTGTTGTCAACGATTATACAGCCGAAGGTACTCAATACAGAGCCGCTATGGAGAGGTCGCTTGAGCCGTTCAACGAAAGGCTGAATATTGAGTATAATGAGAATTTAGACGCTAACGCACTTCTTGAAAAAATAAACAGGCTGCCTGAAGACAGCTTGCTTATGGTCGGCTCATATTTCGTCGATGCCAATCACCAATACTACACTCTGAGCGAAAGTAAACGGTTACTGGAGAGAAACTGCAACGTACCGATAATTTCATTCTATTCCGCTGTAGTTGAATATAATGCCGTGGGCGGCAAGCAACTGGATTATACGGCTTACGGAGATGAGATTGCAAGTATGCTCAAGAATTTGCTCGAAGGCTACAGTGCTGAAGACATACCTATCATGAGCGATTCATCGTCGCTGAACCGCTGGGTTTTCGACCAGATACAAATGGACGCTTTTGGTGTTGCTGAAAGTGATCTTCCCGAGGGTTCGGATATAATTAACAGAAACCTCTCCATCCGGGAAGCTAATCCGCAGTTTTTCATGGCAATGATTATTCTGTCGATAGTCAGTACCTTGCTGATCATAGGAGTCTGTGTTTTCCTTTCTTTCAATCACAGGCATAATAAGCAGAAGGATGTATTGCAACAAGAGCTTACGATTGAAAAATCAATGCTTGAAACAATTTTTGATTCTGTGCCGGAAATGCTGTTCGTTAAGGATTTAAATCATGTATTTATCCGGGTAAACAAACAGTTTAAAGAGTTTTTCGATATAATCGAGGAAGATATTGTCGGTACGAAAGGTTATGAGAACAACCTTCTTGCCGCAATTGTCAATGATTTTATGGAGACAGAGAAAGCGGTCGTGCGGGAAAACCGCCTGATTATGACTGAAAGAAGTATAAAGGGTGCAGATGACTTGTCGCCTTTCTTTGAGGTCATAGCAACACCTTTGCGCAACAAAGGAAAAACTGTCGGGATTGTTGGAGTGGCGTATGATATAACCCATCGTAAGGAAATGGAGGATGCCGCACAGGCTGCCTCACGTGCCAAGAGTAACTTCCTTGCCAATATGAGCCATGAAATGCGCACTCCGCTCACTGCCGTACTGGGATTGACGGAACTGACCCTTGAAACGGTACAGCTTGACGATGAAACCCATTCGAATCTTATAAAGGTCTACCGCTCCGGCGAAACGATTTTAAATCTGGTAAACGATATCCTGGATATATCAAAAATCGAAGCAGACAGACTGGCATTGAACCCGTTGAAGTATGACCTGCCGAGCCTGATAAACGACACAATAAACCAAAGCGTATTATACATGGATGAGAAACCAATCGAGCTTGTGCTTGATATAAGCGGCGATTTGCCAAATTATTTGTATGGCGATGAGCTGCGTATAAAACAGATTCTGAATAATCTGCTGTCGAACTCATTTAAGTTTACAAAAGAGGGAACCGTTGAGCTTGGATTGAAATGCGAGCGCGATGAAGACATAATTTGGATGACTGCCTGGGTGCGCGATACCGGTATCGGAATCCGCCCGGATGATATGGACAAGCTTTTTACACTATATGCCAAGATGGAGGAAGAGAACAGCAGGGGTGTAAAAGCAAATCGCAGAACCGAAGGAACAGGTCTCGGTCTGTCCATCTCTAAAAAAGTTGCGGAAATGATGGACGGTTCAATTACAGTGGAAAGTGAATATGGTGAAGGAAGCACATTCACACTTAAAATCAAACAAGGTTATGTTAATGATGATGTGATAGGCGATGAAGTAGTCGAAAGCCTTAAAAAGTTTGACTATTCACTTCACAGGTTCGAGTATGCGAAAATGACACGGATAAACCTTTCGTATGCCCGTGTGCTGATTGCCGATGATAATCCTACTAATCTTGATGTAGCCAAGGGTTTGATGGGATTGTACGGAATGACGATAGATTGTGTGCCCGGAGGACAGGAAGCCGTAGACGCGATTCGTAATGAAACATATACCTATGATGCGATTTTTATGGATCATATGATGCCTGAAATAGACGGTGTGGAAGCGACACGGATGATCCGGGAAGAGATAGATACAAAATATGCCAGAGAAATACCTGTTATCGCCCTTACAGCGAATGCCATTGTTGGAAACGAAGAGATGTTTTTAAGCAAAGGTTTTCAGGCATTTATCGCCAAACCTATCGACCTCTCGCGCCTTGATGTGGTATTGCGGCAATGGGTGCGCAATAAGGAAGCAGAAGCCTTGCTTCCGGATAAAATAATTAATATTGGCGCAAGGAGAGAAAAGGAACGGCAACTGCTGCGCGATGATATACCCGGTCTGGATATGGATAAAGGTATTGCGCACTTCGGGTATAGCGAAGATGCCTATTTTAAAGTGCTGCAATCATATGTTAAAAATACGCGCCCGCTTCTTGATGTTATAAGGGGAGTGAACCGGGATAACCTGAATATGTATGGTGTGACGATCCATGGTATAAAAGGCTCAAGCCGTGGTATTTTTGCCAAGAAAACGGGAGATGCGGCAGAAGCTCTGGAAAGTGCCGCAATTGCAGGTAATTATGATTTTATTGAGATAAATAATGCAAAGTTCCTTGAAATGATTATCCAGCTTTTGACTCATATTGAAAACGCAATTACTAAAAGCGGGATGGAACAAAAACCTGTAAAGGACAAGCCTGATGATGCATTATTGAAAAAACTCCTCAGCGCTTGCAAGGATTTTGACATTGATGAAATAGATACGCTGATGGCAGCATTGGACAGTTACGAGTATAAGGAAGATGACGGGCTTGTCACTTGGCTTCGCGAGAATCTTGATCAGGGTAAGTATAGAAACGTTAAAGACAGGTTATCGAAGCATATAGAAAGCATGGAGGGTTAGGAATGAGTAATCTTCGTCACAAAATTGTGCTGGTGGATGACAACATTGCCACACTAAATCAGGGTAAAAGCCTGCTTCAGGCGTTTTACAAGGTATATACCGTTCAGACGGCTGCCACACTCTTTGAAAACCTTGAGTACGACATTCCCGACTTAATTCTTCTTGATGTTGAAATGCCGGAGATGGACGGATTCGAAACAATTGCCAAGCTCAAAGCCGATGTACGTTATAAAGACATTCCTGTAATATTCCTTACATCGAAGAGCGACGAGGAAAGTGAAAGGAGAGGCTTCAGTCTTGGCGCGGTAGATTATATAACAAAACCGTTTTCGGGACCGCTGCTGCAGAAACGCATATCGAACCAGATTCTCTATATGCGTGTGCAAAATGCCGTCAAGGACTATTCGGAGGATCTTGAGATAATGGTTGGCGAATTGGCGAAGGCTAATGAGCGGACTAAAATCCTTATGGAAAAAACTCCTTTCTGCGCGCGCTTATGGAACAGCAATTATGAGATGATTGATTGTAACGAAGCGGCTGTCAGGCTTTTCGGCTTTAATGATAAACAGGAATGCCTTGATAATTACAGGGACCTTTATCCAGAGTATCAACCTGACGGGCAGCGATCCGCCGATAAAATTATTAAGTATCTCAAAGAGGCATTTACTGATGGTTTATGCGAGTTCGAATGGATGTATAAAATGCCGGATGGTACTGCGATGCCCGCAATAGCTATTCTGGTCAGGGTAGAATATGACGATGGTTATGCTGTCGCAGAATATACAAGGGATATGCGTGAGCATAACAAGATGATCAGAGACGTGGAGTATCGGAATAATATGCTTCAGGCAGTTAATAGCGCTGCCACGATACTTCTGAACTCTGACATTGATTCTTTTGAAAGCGCGCTAAATAAAGGCATGAAGGTATTGGCTGAAGCTGTGATGGTAGACCGTGTGCGAATCTGGAAAAACCAGGAGAAAGACGGAGAGCTTTACTGTACGCAACTGTTTGAATGGTCAGATAATGCTGAATATCTGCAAGGCAAAGATATTACAATCGATGTTTCATACAATAAAGTACTGCCGGGCTGGCATAGTGTGTTATCAAACAGAGATTGCATTAATGACTTTGTATGCAATATGAATAAAGAAATAATAGCTTATCTCTCCCCTCAGGGAATTGTTTCGCTTCTTGTCGTTCCTGTGTTTATTGAGGAAAAATTCTGGGGGTGCGTAGGTTTTGAAGACTGCAACAAGGAACGGAAGTTCTCAAACGAGGAGGAGTCGATATTAAGCTCCTGTGGTTTGGTATTTGCAGAGGCGTTGCTTCGTAATGAAATGGTAATAAGCATTCGTGATACATCCGAGCAACTGGAAAAGGCTATGGAGAGGATTATGGAGGATGATAAGCAGATGCGGGCAATGCTGGATTCAATGCCGCTTGCATGCCGTCTCTTTAAGCCGAATTTCGAGTATATTGACAGTAACCCGGCGGCTCTGGAGCTTGTGGGCGCTAATGACACTCAAGAGTTTCGGGATAATATTGACAAAATAATGCCCGAACACCAGCCATGCGGGCACTCTTCAAAAGCTCTTCAAGAAAAACATGTACAAATCGCGCTTAAGAAAGGAAGATCCAGATTTGAGTTCTGGCTTAATAAGCTTAACGGAGAGGCCATACCATGCGAGTTTACGATGGTCAGAGTTTTGTATAAAGGTGAAAATGTAATCGCGGGTTATTTAAGGGATTTACGTGAAGAGAAAGCGGTTCTGGAGGAGATAAAACGAGCAGAAATCGCTGAAGAAAGCAACAAGGCAAAAAGCAGATTCCTGGCTAACATGAGCCACGAGATAAGGACTCCGATGAACAGCATCGTAGGATTCTCCGAGCTCGCTTTAGACGATGATATATCACTAAAAACAAGAGACTATCTGACAAACATTCTGAGTAATTCGGAAGGACTCTTGCAGATAATAAACGATATACTGGATATTTCTAAGATCGAGTCCGGTAAAATGGAGCTTGAGCACGTACCGTTTGACCCGTACGAGCTATTTTCAACTTGCCGTACAATCATTTCTCCCAGAGCTATAGAAAAAGGTATTGAGGTTCATTATTACCTGGAGCCTCTTGCAGGAAAAAGACCTCTTGGAGACCCGACAAAATTACGCCAGGTTCTTGTTAATCTTTTATCAAATGCTGTTAAATTTACTGAATCAGGCACAATCAGACTACAGGCATCTGTTAAGGAAATGGGTAAAAAGACTGTTACTATTTATGTTGAAGTGAAGGACACAGGCATTGGAATGACAGAGGAACAGGTGAAGAAACTGTTTACTCATTTTACACAAGCGGAGTCGGGGACAACCAGAAAGTACGGCGGCACCGGGCTGGGTCTTGCAATCAGCAAGAACATTTTAGATCTGATGGGCGGAAAGCTTATGGTCGAAAGTACGCCCGGAGTTGGCAGTAATTTCAGCTTTGAACTGAAGTTGGATACAATTGATATATCTGATGCGGATATGACTGATAAGCAAATAACGCAGAAGGATCTGATGAAGCCGGTATTCGAGGGAGAAATACTTATATGTGAAGACAATGCTATGAACCAGCAGGTTGCCAGAGAACACCTCGAACGAGTCGGTTTTAAAACAGTTGTTGCCGAAAATGGCAAAGTGGGTGTTGAAATTGTACAAGCCCGCAAGGACAAAGGAGAAAAGCAGTTTGATCTGATATTCATGGATATCCATATGCCCATTATGGACGGAATAGAAGCTGCCGCTAAAATACGGGAGATGGGTACAGGCATACCGATAGTGGCGATGACTGCTAATATTATGTCGGAAGACAGAATGCAATATGAAAAGAACGGTATGAGTGATTATGTCGGCAAGCCATTCACATCGCAGGAGTTATGGCGCTGTCTGATGAGGTACTTTAAGCCCCAGAACTGGAAAACAGAAGATGAAACACAAAGCAGTAAGGCTGATAATGAACTGCAACGCAAACTAATTTATAGGTTTGTCGAGAACAACAAGAATATTTTTAAGGACGTGACCAATGCAATAGAAGAGGGAAGCTTGGAGGTCGCGCGCAGGCTGACGCACACATTAAAGAGTAATGCTGCGCAGTTAAGTAAGACACGCTTACAGCAGGTTGCAAAAAAGGTTGAATCAGGGCTTAAGGATGGCGAGAATAAAGTCACAGATTCACAGTTGAAAACTCTGGAAAAAGAGCTTAATGCAGTTTTGGAAGAGCTTGCACCGCTCGTTAAAGACCCTCCGCCGGAGATTCCTGATGGTGAAATGTATGACGCTGAAGCGGCGAATAAAATATTAAAGGAACTCAAGCCGATATTAAAGGACAGCGACCCGGAATGCCTTGCTTACATCGATGATTTAAAAATGATAGCCGGATGTGAAGAATTGATTAAGCAGATGGAGGATTTCGACTTTAAAGCCGCTATGAAGTCGCTAACGCAAATAATGAAAAAGTAGATGAAAACATCAGGGAAGAGCGCATATGCGCTTTTTCCTGATGCTTTATCTGTTTTGATCCACACACCAACTATACTTACGGGAATACGGGCAAGTGCCGGATGTCACATCAGATATAGAAATCCTGCCGGACACCCGGCATGGTCGGAGTGATGGGACTTGAACCCATGGCCTCACGGTCCCGAACCGTGCGCGATACCAAACTTCGCCACACCCCGATGTTTTTGTATTCTAAAGCAAATCGATGCATATTGCAACCATAATTTTACCGGCATTAAAAGAGCGGTAGCGGGACAGGTATGAAACCACTGCTCTTTATGCTAAACAGGAGGTATTTCAGGTATGAACGAAGTGTATAAAAAGCTTGTAAAATGTCGTGATATTATTAACTCTAAAATTGACTTTTTGCCTAAAGTCGCACTTGTGCTCGGCTCCGGCTTGGGCGGATATGCTTCAGAGATGGATGTGGTTAAAACAATTGACTATCACGAAATCGATGGCTTTCCGGTAAGCACCGTCCCCGGGCATCAGGGCAGATTTGTGTTCGGTCATGTTAAAGGCATACCTGTCGTTACTATGCAAGGTCGTGTCCACTACTATGAAGGTTACCCTATGTGTGATGTTGTACTTCCTATAAGGCTAATGGGGCTGCTGGGTGCGGAAACACTGTTTCTGACAAATGCTGTCGGCGGAATTAATCCTGCGTTTACAGCGGGTTGTTTCATGCTCATAAGCGACCATATTCTATATAACGTGCCGTCGCCGCTTATCGGCGGGAATATTGATGAACTGGGCACACGGTTTCCGGATATGAGTAATGTTTATAACAAGAATTTAAGAGATATCATCAAGTCGGTGGCGGAATCACAGAATATCAAATTATATGAAGGTGTTTATGTGCAGTTCTCCGGTCCAAGTTTTGAAACACCTGCCGAAATTCGTATGGGTGCGGCAATGGGTGCCGATGTTGTCGGGATGAGTACGGCATGTGAAGCTGTGGCGGCAAATCACATGGGCATGAAGGTTTGCGGCATATCATGCGTAGCCAATCTTGCAGCAGGCATATCTCAAACGCCTCTTACACACGAGGAAGTACAGGAGATGGCTGATAAATCTGCGCCGGTGTTTAAAAAACTTGTTACGGAGTCAATTTACAAAATTGGAAATGAAAAAGCAAAAACTGGAACACATACTTAATAAAGTCCAAAAACCGGCCAGATACACAGGCGGCGAGTATAATCAGGTTGTAAAAGACATAAAAAATGTAAATGTCCGTGTTGCATTCTGCTTTCCCGACACATATGAGATCGGTATGTCCAATCTTGGGCTGAGGATTCTGTATGGCGTATTAAACACTATAGACGATGTGTGGTGTGAGCGTGTTTTTGCGCCGTGGACTGATATGGAACTGGAAATGCGCAGCAATGGCGTTGCGTTGTATGGCCTCGAGAGTAATGATGCGATACGTGATTTTGATATTATAGCTTTTTCGCTCGGCTATGAACTTTCGTATACCAATGCTTTGAATATGTTGAATCTTGCAGGTATACCACTTCGCAGTGACAACAGGGGTGCAGATTATCCGGTTATTATTGCGGGGGGTTCGTGCTGCTATAACCCTGAACCAATGGCGGCATTTATTGATTTGTTCGTTGTTGGCGAAGGTGAAGAGGTTATTGTTGAGCTTGTTAATGCATATAAAGCGGCGTCAGGTAAAAAGAACTTTCTGGAAACAGCAGACTCTCTTGGCGGAGTATATATTCCTTCACTTCACAGCAGCGGATCACCTAAGGTAGCTAAGCGATTTGTAAAAAATCTGGACGAATCATATTTTCCGTTAAATACAATAGTACCGTCTACAGGAGTTGTTCATGACAGAGCCATGCTGGAGTTGTTTCGCGGTTGTATACGCGGTTGTAAATTCTGTCAGGCAGGTCATACCGGCAATCCCGTCAGATCGCGTTCTCCGGAGGTTTTAGTCGAGCAGGGGATTAAAGTTATACAAAACTCCGGTTATGATGAACTTGCTTTGCTCTCTCTCAGTACCGGCGACTACAGGCATCTTGGTGAACTATGCGATAGCCTGCTCAAATGGTGCGAGCCGAGAAGGGTAAACCTGTCTTTGCCGTCGCTCAGAGCAGACAGCTTTAATATTGGGCTTATGGAACGCGTTCAAAAAGTGCGAAAATCAGGTTTGACGTTTGCGCCTGAAGCCGGAAGCCAGCGGCTTCGTGATTATATAAACAAGAACATAACAGAGGAAGACTTGCTACAGTCATGCCAAATCGCGTTTGAGGGCGGTTGGAGTTCTGTAAAGCTTTACTTTATGCTTGGATTGCCGACAGAAACAGACGATGATGTCAGGGCGATTGCAGATTTATCGCACTCGGTTCTGGAGACATGGCGAAGTACCGCAAAAAGCAAAAATAAAAGAGTGCGCATAACGGTTTCAACATCGTGCTTTATACCGAAACCCCATACACCCTTCCAAAGGAAAGCGCAAATATCTATATCGGAATACCTAAGAAGGGTAGAGCTGCTTAGAAGCTCTTTTCGTTCAAAATCAATAATATATAACTGGCATTCCCCGCAGCAGGGTTTTATTGAAGCCGTTTTATCACGAGGCGACAGACATATCGGGGAAGTGGTCGAAGCAGCGTGGAGACTGGGAGCGCGAATGGACTCATGGAGTGAGCATTTTTCGCTGGAGAAGTGGCTGTCGGCGTTTGAGGAATGCTCTGTTGAGCCTGAATTATATGCATTGAGAGAACGGTCAGGTGACGAGGAGTTACCCTGGAGCATCGTGGCAACGCGGGAGGCGCAGTGAACAAGGTCAGATTTCGTTATTCCAAAACAGGAAAATCAAAATATATATCACATCTTGACCTGGTCGCAACAATGCAACGTGCATTATTACGTACCGGTATAAAGCTCAAATATTCCGAAGGGTTTAACCCGCACCCCTACATATCTGTCGCACTGCCGCTACCGGTCGGATATAGCAGCTTATGCGAGCTTATGGATGTTGGTGTGCTCGATGATATACTTCCGGAGGCGGCAAAATTTTTATTACCTGACGGGATTGTTATTCATGAAGCCTACAAGCCGGCAAGAAAATTTGGTGAAATTGCCTGGGTTGATATTTGCGGCAGTATGTACTATGACAGGAAGCCTTGCTGTGACATCATAAATAAACTAATGAGTTGCTTTACGGGTGAGAGCATCATAATATCAAAAAAAACAAAGAGCGGTTTCAAAGAGCTGGATATAGCTCCGTTTATAAAGGATATTAACTTCAGTATTAATGATGGAATTCAAATAACTGCAAAAGTATCGGCGCAAAACCCGGCTGTTAATGCCGCAGATTTGATGAGTGTGTTTACCGGTGAGCTTATACCGGATAATATATATGTAAAACGCATTGAAATTTATGATGCGGATATGATAAAATTTAAATAATAATTACGGAAAGGAATGTGATGATAATGATAATAGACGCAGATAAAACTACATCTGCTGTAAATAGGATTGGAATCCTGACATCAGGCGGAGACGCTCCCGGTATGAATGCTGCAATACGCGGAGCGGTGAGGACAGCAGAGTGTCTCGGCATAGATTGCATTGGTATCAGGCATGGGTATGCAGGGCTGATAGGCGGGGATTTTATACACCTGGATCAAAAGGTGGTTAAAGGAATAACCGGGCGCGGGGGAACAATGCTGTATACAGCCAGATCCAAAGAGTTTACAACAGATGATGGTGTTCGTAAGGCTGCGGAAACCTGCCGTCACATGGGTATAGAAGGTCTTGTTGTTATTGGCGGCGACGGGACTTTTCGCGGTGCGCTTGACTTGTCCAAGCATGGTATAAAAGTCGCCGGTATACCATGCACAATAGATAACGATATCGGGTGTACATCATACACAATAGGGTTTGATACGGCATGTAATACAGCCGTTGATGCCGTTGACAGACTCAACGACACAATGCAATCGCATGAAAGATGCTCGGTTGTTGAGGTAATGGGCCGCAAAGCCGGACATCTGGCTTTAAGCGTTGGAATAGCAACAGGCGCGACAATTATTCTCGTTCCTGAAGTAAAATATGATTTTGATATCGATGTTATCGAGCGCATACGTGCAGCGCGTCTTGCGGGGCGAAATAATTTTACGGTTATTGTTGCCGAAGGTGCGGAGCCGGGGTATGAAGTTGCAGATAAGATTCTTGAGTCCACAGGCATTGATACAAGGCTAACCATGCTTGGTCATATACAACGCGGCGGGTCGCCGCATGTCCGCGACCGTGTTGTCGGTACGTCTATGGGGTACAAAGCCGTCTCGCTTCTTGCGGCCGGACTCAGTTCGCGGGTAGTGGCAATGCGTGGCGACAAATATATAGATTTGGATATTCATGAGGCATTGAGCCTTACAAAAGATTTTGATTACGAAATGTACAAAACATTTTCCGCATTGACATTTCTTGATAAGAACTCGCTGCTGCAGACTTTTAAGAGTACCTAAATCCCCGTGCGGGCGTAAATGAAAACATAAGTAATTCAAGCAGCAGAATTTCGTGTTGACATTGTTTTTTTGATTTAGTATAATGGCACGTGCCGTTTGCGGGCATATTGACAAAGCGGGAGCATAGCTCAGCTGGGAGAGCACATGCCTTACAAGCATGGGGTCACTGGTTCAAGCCCAGTTGTTCCCACCATGTGATTGTTATGATATACGGCCCAGTAGTTCAGTTGGTTAGAACGCCAGCCTGTCACGCTGGAGGCCGACGGTTCGAGTCCGTTCTGGGTCGCCATAAAATCATTTTAAACGCAATGCGTTTAAAATGAACACGCCTCTGTAGCTCAGTCGGTAGAGCAGCGGACTGAAAATCCGCGTGTCGTTGGTTCAATTCCGACCGGAGGCACCACAATACGCGGGCGTAGCTCATCTGGTAGAGCGCCACCTTGCCAAGGTGGAGGTAGCGAGTTCGAGCCTCGTCGCCCGCTCCATCGTCCTCACGGACTTCGCTCCGGCGAGGCGACATAGCCAAGCGGTAAGGCACTGGTTTGCAAAACCATGATCCCCCGGTTCGAATCCGGGTGTCGCCTCCATAATAAAACCCCTCTAAACGCTGCAGAAGCACACGTAGAGGGGTTCTTAACATTGCGGGGATTTAATCACAGAGTTTCAAAGAGCAATAACCTGTTAATTACTTTGAATTTTTTTCATCCAACAGCTCGTGCATATCTGCGATTTTATGCTTTAGTTCCGTTAACTCGATATTGTCGCCAAAAATCCTTTGAGTAACCTCCAGTGCGTGTTCAAACCCGTCGAGCGCTCCCTGATAATCACCTTCATCTGTTGCGGCTGCCGCATCAGCCAGGATATTATCAACGGACGCAAGTTCGCCGAGGCTGCTGAGGTCTTCAATTTTCATATCATTATCGTTCATAAAACGTTTATCCTTTCGAATGACTACAGAATTCACTATACTTCAAAAAGAGAAAATAAGCAATGTTTTTACGGTAAAAACTATGTAAAATATACAAACAGATTTTTTATGACAGAATATCGAAAACCGGTGTTAATTGATAAATGATATAAACACATAAAAAAAGAAGCCCTAAGCCTCAAAATAATTCTTGACAACACAGATAAATGTGTTAGAATAAGAAGTTGTGTGCAAAATCAGGTTTACATATGCACTTTAACCTTATATATAGTATCAGTCGTTAAGGGGTTTGTCAATACAACAGTTAAAAAAATATGACAACGTAGCCGCGAGTGTCGAGCAGTTACTCAATTACTAAATTCAGAGGTGAAATTGATGCCAAAAGACGTAATTTACGGTAAAACCCTACGGAAAAGCTATGCAAAAACTGACGAAATACAAGATATGCCAAATCTTTTGGAAATTCAAAAGCATTCCTACAACTGGTTCCTGGAAACAGGTCTCCGCGAGGTGTTCCGTGATGTTGCTGCAATCACTGACCACAGCGGAAGCCTTGAGTTGTCATTCATTAATTACAATATGAATGATAATCCCAAGTATTCGATAGAGGAATGCAAGGCAAGGGATGCCACTTATGCGGCTCCCATTAAGGTTAGCGTTCGCCTCAGAAATAAAGAAACAGAGGAAATAAAAGAGCAGGAAATCTTCATGGGAGATTTCCCGATAATGACTAATGCGGGAACATTCATAATAAACGGCGCGGAGCGTGTGGTCGTATCTCAGATAATTCGTTCACCCAGTGTCTATTATGAAAAGAAGACAGACTTAAAAACGGCGATAACTGTCTATGCAGCGACATTGATTCCCTACAGAGGTGCATGGCTTGAATATGAAACTGACGCTTCAGACGGATTCTATGTTCGGGTTGATAAAAACAGAAAGTTGCCCGTAACGTGGCTGCTGAGGGCAATTGGCAGACCGGGTGAGGATGCCTATACAAGAATATCAGCTATCGGCGCGGAAAACGGAGCAGAGACAAAAGAGCAACTGCTTACGATATTCGGAAATGACGAGCGTATAGCTGCTACTTTAGAGAAGGATGCCTGCTCATCATGCGAGGATGCGCTAATTGAGCTTTACAAACGCCTTCGGCCGGGTGACCCGCCGACTGTTGAAAGCGCTCAAACCCTCCTGACTAACCTGTTTTTTGATGCGCGACGTTATGATATATCAACTGTTGGGCGGTATAAATTCAACAAGAAGCTTGCAATTTGGTCGAGGCTTACCGATCAGGTGCTTGCCCGGCCGATTGCCGACCCGATGACAGGCGAAATAATTGCCGAAGCGGGAGAGCGGCTTACCCGTGCTCGTGCGGAGGAACTGGATGCCTGCGGTGTAAACGATGCATATGTTACAGCAGAAGGACGTGAGGTTAAGGCTTTTTCAAACGGCATGGTAAAGCTTGACAGATTTGTGGACTTTGACCCTGTAGCAGAGCTTGGTATCAAGGAAAGAGTGCGTTTTCTGGTTCTTCGCG
>Ga0123356_10002201_pt1 | contig 20980 bp, 17 predicted proteins | sample TergutEmb28metaG_2_FD_92546 | JGI IMG/M metagenome (GOLD analysis project Ga0123356, IMG submission 92546) | Embiratermes neotenicus P3 segment gut microbial communities from Petit-Saut dam, French Guiana - Emb289 P3 | ecosystem: Host-associated > Arthropoda: Insects > Digestive system > Gut ... | reverse complement strand
CTCTCTATTTTAGAGCTCAAAATCTATCACATGGAGCAGGAAGTAAAACGCACGGATGTTTCTTCTGAGCATATTAAAAAATGTCAAGAAAAATTGGATGTACTTTTAAAACAAGAGATTGACTTATCCGTTGCTATTGAACAATTATTGGATGATATTGCCGTTGGAAAAAAGAAAATGAAAGTATATAAACAGATGAAAATGTATAACGATCCAAGTTTGAATCCGGTGTTATATAAATAAAAAACATACCCCATGAATGAAACAATAAACAAAGCAAAAACTTCCATAAAAAATTTCGGAAAATATTTGCGCGAAATTTCTGCCATCGTGATTGGCGTTGCCATTACGCTATCTGCAAGTTATTTGCTTAGCATTAGAAGTGAAAAAAAAGACATGGTGCTCTACTTGAATGCTATGAAGATGGAGTTGGAAGAAAACATAAAAACTCTTGAAAAATCTACCGAGTATTTTCAAACTTCTGTAAAATATGCCGACTATTTGAAGTCGAATGATAAAAATTTACTTCATGAAGATACCATACAAAAATATGCAAAGAATTGCTATACGATTTATACATACACTTTTAAGACAAACGCTTTTGAAATGTTTAAGGGTTCCGGTATCATGCGTTTGGTAAAGGACAAAGAGTTATTGCTTGCCATTTGGGATGCTTACTCCGATTTAATAGAATTAAAGCAAGGATTTGATTGGCATGATCAAATAAAATGGGGTTATATGAAAGAAGATTTTTCAGGAATTGATTTTAATGACGGAGCGCCGAGCCTGAAAATCGTACCCATGTACACCTTCTACTCATTAGGAATGCCTTATGGTATATTTAATGGATGCAAAGAAGCTCTGCAAACGGTGCAAGAGGCGATTGAGAAGTTGGGAAAAGTGTTATAAATTGTTATCAAGAGAGATTATGTTTATTTGCGCATATTTATAAAGCTGAAAAATGAAAACCCTCCTAATCCTCCGTTTCTCCGCCATGGGCGATGTAGCTATCGCCGCTTCCGTGATGAAAGAAGTGGCGGCACAACACCCCGAGACCCATTTTGTGTTTGCTACACGTGCTTTTTTTGCTCCGTTTTTTGATGGTATTCCTAATTTGGAGGTTTTTTCAGTTGATTTTGAAGGGAGACACAAAGGCTTTAAAGGCATTTTTAAACTTTACAAAGACCTCAGTAAAAATTACAAAATTGATGCCGTTGCAGATTTACACGATGTACTGCGTTCAAAATTAATTACTTTATTTTTTCGTTTGGCGTTTAAAGGAGTAAAAATTGCGACCATAAACAAAGGAAGAAAGGAAAAAAAAGCTTTATGTCTTGTCGAAACGCAAAAAACTGCGCTTAAAAGTACGTGGCAGAGGTACACGGAGGTTTTTCATAAATTAAAATTAGAAACTGCTATAAAACCTGCAAATATTCCCTATTATCCGGAAAAAGTAAAAAAAATTGGCATTTCGCCTTTTGCGCAACATAAAGGGAAGGTTTATCCGCCGGAGTTGATGGAAAAAGTATTAGAACTGTTAAATAATGGCAGTTATGAAGTTTTTTTGTTTGGTGGTGGAAAAAAAGAGCAGGAATTATGTAAAAAATGGCAGAAAACATACAAGAATGTACATTCTTTGGTAGGAAAATATTCGCTGAAGGAAGAACTTGAGTTTATAGCTACTTTGGATGTGATGTTGAGCATGGATTCTGCGGGTATGCACTTGGCTTCGCTTTGTAATGTTCCTTGTGTTTCTGTTTGGGGGGCAACGCATCCTTTTGCGGGGTTTGTGGGGTTTGGGCAGGAGCTTAATCCGCAAATTCAATTGGAACTTCCTTGCCGGCCGTGTTCGGTGTATGGCAACAAACCTTGCCGCTATAAGGATTACCGGTGTTTGTATGGTATTGCGCCGGAAGAAATTGTAAAAACTTTTCTCGCAAAGGCGCAAAGGCGCTAAGATAAAATTACTTCACTTCCATTTTTTCCGTAAGATCATTATAATGTAGGGTTACTTTCCTTGTGTCGTCAATGCGGTTGAGGAGAATTTCTTCGGCGAGCACGTCTTCCACGTGTTTTTGAATGGCGCGTTTTAAGGGGCGGGCGCCGTAGTTGCTGTCCCAGCCTGCTTCGGCTAAGAAATCTTTCGCTTTGTCGGTTACGGTTACTTCCAAGCCTAAACCTGCTACCCGTTTCAGCACTTTATTTAATTCTATTTCAATGATTTTTACTATTTCGGGTTTATTTAAACTGTTGAAATATACAATATCATCAATGCGGTTTAAAAATTCGGGGGCGAAGTTCTTTTTGAGTGCGGTTTCTAATACGCCCTGCTCCATCTTGCCTTTATTTGCTTGTATTGCCGATGTGGCAAATCCCACGCCGGTGCCGAAATCTTTCAACTCGCGAGATCCAATATTGGAAGTCATGATGATAATCGTGTTTTTAAAGTCTATTTTTCTGCCGATGCCGTCGGTCAGTTGCCCATCATCAAATACTTGTAATAGAACGTTATATACATCGTGGTGCGCTTTTTCTATTTCGTCTAACAACACGATAGAATAGGGTTTGCGACGCACTTTTTCCGTAAGTTGTCCACCCTCTTCGTAACCCACGTATCCGGGAGGCGCTCCAATTAAGCGCGATACGGTGTGTTTTTCCATATACTCGCTCATATCAATGCGAATCATTGCCTCTTGGGCATCGAATAGATACTCGGCTAATACTTTGGCTAAGTAGGTTTTACCTACTCCGGTAGGTCCCAAAAACACAAACGTTCCGATGGGTTTGTTCGGGTCTTTCAGCCCTACCCTGTTTCTGCGGATCGCTTTGGCTATTTTTAAAATCGCTTCATCTTGGCCAATCACTTTACCTTCCAATTCTTGCGCCATGAGCATCAGTTTTTCGCCCTCATTTTTGGCGATGCGTTTCACAGGCACGCCGGTCATCATGGCAATTACCTCTGCCACATCTTCATCGGTAACTTCCGGGCGTTTCACAGTCGATTGGTTTTCCCACTCTTTTTTGTGTTGCGCCAGCGCTTCTTCCGCATCTTTGGTAGCATCTCGATAATCGGCTGCCAATTGAAACTGTTGATTGGCAACTGCTTCATTTTTTAACTTTTGCAAATCTTCAATCTGCTTTTCAAGTTCTAAAATTTCTTGCGGCACATGAATATTGGTGATATGCACGCGCGAACCGGCTTCATCTAGCGCATCAATTGCCTTATCTGGCAAACATCTATCTGTAACATAGCGTGTTGATAGCGCTACGCAGGCTTGCAACGCTTCATCCGAATAACGCACCAAATGATGGTCTTCGTAGCGGTCTTTAATATTTCTCAAAATTTCTAATGTTTCCTCAGCGGTCGTGGGCTCCATCATAATTTTTTGGAAACGACGTTCCAACGCGCCGTCTTTTTCAATGTATTGCCGGTATTCATCTAAGGTTGTGGCGCCAATGCATTGAATATCACCGCAAGCGAGTGCGGGTTTAAACATATTGGAGGCATCGAGGCTGCCTGCTGCGCCACCTGCGCCCACCATTGTATGCAACTCATCAATAAAAAGGATCACATCGCGGTTTTTCTCCAATTCTGCCAAAATCCCTTTCATGCGCTCTTCAAACTGTCCGCGGTACTTGGTGCCGGCAACCAACGATGCCATATCCAAGCTGATAACGCGCTTGTTGAGCAGCGTTCGAGAGACTTTTCCTTGCGAAATGCGCATGGCAAGTCCTTCAGCAATTGCCGACTTTCCTACGCCCGGCTCGCCAATCAGCACAGGGTTGTTTTTCTTTCTCCGGCTCAAAATCTGTGCGATGCGTTCCAGCTCTTTTTCTCGTCCCACAATCGGGTCTAATCTTCCTTCGGCGGCCAATTTGGTTAGGTCTTTCCCGAAGCTATCCAACATGGGCGTTGCGCTTCGGGCCTGCCCTTTTTGGTTTTTTTTGCCTCGCCTGCGATCCTCTTCTTCCTCCTCATCATCGTCATCATCGGCTCCGGCCATGGCGGCGCCGAAACCCAAAGGCGCTTCCTCCTTTTTAATTTCAGAAAGCACGTTTTCGTAAGTCATGCCTGTTTTGCGCAACAACGATTTGATAGCGTTATTCGAATCGGTTCTGCCATCTTTTAGAATAGCTAACACAAAGTGAATCATCTCAATATATTCACTTCTGCACTCTTTTGAAACCAAATAGGCTAAACGAAATAGATTTTCCGTAAGCACATTAAACTTTATGGTTTCAATTGCTGCATCGCCTTTGAATTCATTATTTTGCAATATTTCCTGAATTTGCGCGCACAGTTGCGAGGTATCAATCTTATATAAATCACAAATTTGCTGTACGGTATTGAAGGAAGTTGTTTTAAAAATGGCAAGCGCCACATGTTCCACTCCTACAGAGTTATAGCCATATTGTACCGCTATTTTTTTAGCCTCTTCCAAGGCATTTTTCATTTCTTCGGAAAACTTAAAATTCATCTTTTGCGCAATTATTAACAGGTTAATTATTAACAAGAATAGTGCCAAAATATTGTGTGGAAAAAGGAGAAAAGGAGAAGAGAGAATTTGATAGCAATAATAAAACAGTTTACATGGTCATTGTTTCAAACTATTATTTATTTTTGCCTCATTAAAAATTTAGCGTGCTCATGACCTACGATCAAATCACCCTCCAACTCCAAAAAAAACATTTTGCTCCCATCTATTTTTTAATGGGAGACGAGCCTTTTTACATTGATGAAATATCTAATTATATTGAAGAACACACGATGCCGGAGGAGCAACGCGATTTTAACCAAATGTTGGTTTACGGCAAAGAAACTGATGCTGATGAAGTGATTGCTATGGCAAAAGAATTTCCATTCGGCACGGAAAAGCGCGTGGTGATTGTTAAAGAAGCCAAAGAACTGAAAAATATTGAGCGGTTGGTTAAATATGCAGAAACCCCCGCGCAAACTGCCATCGTAGTAATTTGTTATAAATATGCTACATTAAGAGCCTCGCAACTGAAAGCCGTGGAAAAAAACGGCGTCGTTTTTCATTCTGAAAAAATAAAAGATTATAATCTGTCGAAATGGATTCTGAGCCATGTAGGTAAATATCAATTTAAAATGCAGCCCTTCGTAGCTAATCTGTTGGCAGAGAATATCGGAGTGGATCTGTCGCGCATTGATAACGAATTTAAAAAACTCACTATTTTTCTTCCGCCAAACAGTGAGATTACTGCCGATATTGTAGAAAAACATATCGGAATTAGTAAGGAATATAATGTTTTTGAACTTCAAAGTGCACTGGCAAAACGGGAAATTGATAAAGCCTATAAAATTGTACATTATTTCTGTCAAAACATCAAACAAACACCCAACGTTGTAACGATTAACAGTTTATCTTCTTTTTATTTGAAATTATTAGCCTATAATTTGTCGGATAAAACAATAGAAGCGAAAACCAAAGTTTTTGGGAACGCTCCTTTTATTCAGAAAATTAATGTGGAATATGCGCAAAAACATTCCGTATTAGAACTTCAGAAAATTATCGGCATTTTGCGCGAATATGATGCCAAAACCAAAGGTGTAGAAAGCAATTTGCCTGATGAAGAGCTGTTAAAAGAATTAGTGTATAAAATTACGCATTAATGTAGCGGAGGTTACGCAAAATTTTCTATCTTCGCCCCCTAAAAACCATTAACATAAATCATTAATAGTATGAACAATCAATTATTTCACTTCAAACAACCGCTCAATGAGCCTATCTATTCTTATGCACCCGGAACGCCTGAACGCGCCGCGCTGCAAGCCGAACTTGAAAAACAGTACAATCAAGTGATCGAGATTCCCTTAATCATTGGGGGCAAAGAGGTTAAAACCGGAAAAATGGGCAAAGTGGTGATGCCCACCGAACACCAACATGTGCTGGCAAACTATCATCAAGTAACTGAGAAAGAAGTAAAAATGGCAATTGATGCCGCGATGGCAGCCAAAAAACAATGGGAAGAGATGCCCTGGGTAGAGCGCGCTTCCATTATGATGAAAGCCGCCGAGTTGATGTCGAAAAAATATCGCTATGTCATTAGCGCTGCCACAATGCTCGGTCAAGGCAAAAGCCCATTCCAAGCCGAAATTGACACACCTTGCGAATGTATTGACTTTTTGCGCTTTAACGCGTATTTCGCTTCGCAAATTTATGCACAACAACCGGTTTCCGATAATACCACGATCAACAGATTGGAATACAGACCATTAGAAGGATTTGTGTATGCCATTACACCGTTCAACTTTACTGCCATTGCCGCCAACCTGAACATTGCGCCTGCCTTAATGGGCAACGTAACGATTTGGAAACCGGCAACTACCGCTATTTTATCCAACTATTATCTGATGTTGATATTCAAAGAAGCCGGCATCCCGGATGGCGTAATCAATTTCTTGCCCGGAAGTGGCGCTACCATCAGCAACGTAGTGTTCAATTCGCCCGATTTTGCCGGCGTACACTTCACCGGAAGTACCGAAGTGTTTAATGCGTTTTGGTCAACCATCGGAGCAAAGATTAATGATTACAAAACTTATCCGAAAATTGTGGGCGAAACCGGTGGAAAAGACTTTATTTTCGCACATCATTCTTCAGATTCACGCGAGTTGGCAGTAGCTTTGCTACGTGGTGCATTTGAGTATCAAGGACAAAAATGCTCAGCCGCCTCTCGCAGCTATATCCCCAAATCGCTGTGGGAAGAAACAATCAACCACATTAAAGAGATGATGCAAACAGTGAAAATGGGCGACGTGCGAGATTTCTCCAATTTCATCAACGCGGTAATTGACGAAAAAGCATTTGACAGTATTACCGGTTATATTGCTCGCGCCAAAGCTTCTCCCAACGCAGAAATCGTGCTGGGCGGCGGTTACGATAAATCAGTAGGCTATTTCATTGAGCCAACGATTATTTTGGCAAAAACCCCTGATTATGAATCTATGGTAGATGAAATCTTCGGACCGGTATTGACTGTTTACATTTATGATGACAATAAATATGAAGAAACGTTGACATTGTGCGACCAGACCTCTGCTTACGCCTTAACCGGATCTATTTTTGCCAGAGATCGTTATGCATTGAATTTTGCGATGGATAAATTACGTTATTCCGCAGGTAACTTCTACCTCAACGACAAATGTACCGGTGCGGTGGTAGGCAACCAACCGTTTGGTGGGGCTCGCGCTTCCGGAACGAACGACAAAGCCGGTAGTGAGTTGAACTTGTACCGTTGGATTAGCCCACGTACAATTAAGGAAACTTTAGTGCCGCCGGTGAATTATGGGTATCCTTTCTTAGGATAGGATTTGCACGCGGATGACGCGGACTTAAAAGGATAAACGCAGATTTGTTTTGAATGGATCTGCGTTTTTCTTCACAACCACAATTATTATAAAATAATAATTATCTTTGCATAATTATTTTCACATAAAAAATAGCATTATGAATAACTATATAAATCCATTTATTACAAGTGGTTATGTTTCGCACGAATATTTTTGCGACAGAGAAAATGAGACTGAGCAACTGATAAAAGAGATAAAAAACGGAAATAATCTTGCGCTGATCTCTACAAGACGTATGGGGAAAACAGGTTTAATAAAGCATTGTTTTAGCAACAAAGAGATACAAGAGCAATATAGAACTTTCTTTGTTGATATTTATGCAACCAAATCTTTGCGAGATTTTGTATTTGCGTTGAGTAAAGTGCTTTTAGAAGGACTTAAACCTTTCGGAGTTCGCGCTTTGGAAAAATTTTGGGATGCTGTCAAGTCTCTACGTGCCGGTATTACTTTCGACCCTGTTGGGAATCCTTCCTTTAACATTGGATTGGGCGATATTCATGAGCCGCAATCCACTTTAGATGAGATATTTTCTTATTTGAGCAAATCCGACAAACCCTGTATTGTAGCCATTGATGAATTTCAACAAATAGCATCCTATACGGAAAAAAATGTGGAAGCCATATTGCGTACACACATACAACACTGTAATAATGTTTGTTTTATCTTTGCTGGAAGTCAGCATCATACTATTGGAAATATCTTTTTAAGCGCCTCCCGTCCTTTTTATCAAAGTGTTTCCATGCTCTATTTAAAAAGCATTCCGGTTTCGAAATATTCGGAATTTGCGATGTCGCATTTTGAACAAGCAGGGAAAACAATTTATCAAGACGTAATTGAGAAAATATACCAACAATTTGATGGCATTACCTGGTATCTTCAAAAAATGTTGAATGTTTTGTATGAAATGACCTCAAAAGGTGAAGTTTGTAACCCATCATTCATTGCGTATGCAGTTGAAAATATTTTAAACTCTTTTCAATATGTTTATTCTGAAATGCTTTTTCGACTGCCGGAAAAGCAAAAAGAGTTGCTTGTTGCTATTGCAAAGGAAGGGAAAGTAAATGCGCCTACTTCCGGCAACTTTGTAAAAAAATATCGGTTACAATCATCAAGTTCAGTTCAAGCCGCTTTAAAGGGCTTGTTGGATAAAGACTTCATTACAAAAGAAAAAGATGAATACCAAGTTTATGATAAGTTTTTCTGTATTTGGCTGAAAGAGAATTGGTAATGCTATTGAAAAATATTGGTATTAGTTAATATCAAAAACTCAATCTCAAAATTACGCCACTGGGAGAAAAGCCTAAACCTCATCCCGTTAGGGATGCAATATCGGTAGAAACGAGCGTGAGGGTGCAAAACCGGCATGCCGTTAGGTATGCAACCCATTGAATACAGGTTGCATACCTGACGGCATGCGGTTTTTTTTCGCGTAATCCATTTTCTACCGATATTTTATCCCTAACGGGATACAGGAGTTGGTAATTAGTGCACCTAAAAACTCAATCTTAACATTACGCCGCCGGGCGAAAAGCCTAAAGCAACTTGTAAATTCAATTGGAAAACACATTGTTTAAGTCAAAAAATACAATAGATCCGGAGCGCACAACGTCTCTACAAATACAACTCATCCCTATTTATTTTAATGTATTTATTCACCGAAAATACAGACACCATCAACGTAAATAGCACAGAAAAAACAAATACCCCGCCAAGAAGTATCAATATTTGAGTAATATCTTGCAAACTTATAAACTCAGGCAAGATAATATTTCCTTCTAACAATGTTAAAATCAGTAGAATACACGCAATTAACCCGCCCCAAACGCCTTGCGCAAATCCTCTTGCAAGGAAGGGCCGGCGAACGAATGCGCGGGTAGCTCCAATTAACAGCATACTTCTGATACTAAAACGTTTGGCATAAATCGACAAGCGTAGCGAGTTCCCTATCAACAGCATGGATATCAGCATAAAAACAGCACAAATAACTAAAATAGCCATTTGTACTTTTATAAAATTATCCAGTACGGTTTTTACGATAGATTCCGGGTAATCAACATCTTGCACATTAATATTTTGCTTAATTTTTTTTGCGATGATTATTAATGAATCTCCGTTGGCATACGCAGGCGTAACACTAACCAATATAGAAGCATTGATCGGATTGGTGATAATTTCGGTAAAATCACTTCCAATCGCTTTAATGGCCTCGGCAGTATTCTCTTCTTTTGAACAAAAACGAGATTGGGAAATATAGGGCGCCGTTTTTAGTTTTTGCTCAAAAGCTATGATAATTTCCTCATTTACATCAGAATAGAAAAGTATTTCCATCTCCACTTTTTGAGACAGGTTTTGCATATATTTCATAGAGAAAAATGCAAAAAACACCAATATTCCAATGGAAAACATGGTAAGTGCAATGCTTAAAACTGAGCCAACGGCTGAGAAGAAAAGTCGGGTGCGTGTAATTCTATCGAGTGAAGGTTGCGATTTTGCCATGGTTTTATCTTAGCTCAAAAGTGGTTTCGCCCAAAAACTGATTATCGGTAAAAAGTTGCACGGTATAAACGCCTTTCACCGCTTTGTCGTCATCCTTTAAATCCCAAGCAATGGTAACGGTTTCTGCTCTGTTATCATAATTTACCGTTTTTTTAGCGGTGTATTGCAACTTTTCTCCTTCAAAATAAAAGGCATAAGCATCGCCTGAGCCTGGGGTTAAAATTCTTCCTGTGCCGGGAATCGCAATACGCGCATAAATGGTAACGGGACCCGCCGGAATTAAGGAGTTCGCGCCCAAAATAAAAGTGGTTTTGAGTTGATCTACGCGGTTTACTTTTTCGGTAATCACTTCTTCTTTATTCTTATTCTTAAAATAAATCGCCCGGGCATGGATGTTATAAGCCTGATGCACCGCTGCCGTACTAATCGTTTCACTTAATTCTTGTTTATCTTTTTTAATAGACTCCATTTCTCTTTTTGTCTCCGTTAATTGGGCGCGCACTTGCGTATTTTCCTCTTTCAATTGCTTATTTTCCGTAAAAAGTTGATCAATTTCTTCCACATATTCTTTCGCAATACTTTGCAAACGTTCCAATTGGCGTTTAATCTGGCGATAATCGGCTTGGCTGGCAATAAGCTTTTTAATTTCAGCAGCATTGGCTAAAATCACGCTATCTTTTTCGGTAAGTTGTTCCGACAATGCTCCGTATTCTTTCTTAACACGTTCATGATCAATTAACAAAGAGTCTAATTCCGATTGGAGATATTCTTTTTCTACCACCGTTTTAATAAATTCCTGATTAAATACCGGTTTGAAAAAGAAACCGAAATACAACGTGGATCCAAAAAAAACAAAAGCTAAAACAGCTAATAAAATGACCCACTTTTTTAATGGATTCTTTTCTTTTACATAATCATTCATAGCAAAATAATTTATTCAATTAACAACGAAATTTAGACGGCAAAAGTATAAATTCTTAGATTAATTCATTCCGCGCACTTTTTTAATCCGTTCGTACGATTCATTTAATTTGGCAAAACGTTCTTCCGCCGCTTTTCTAATCTCATCTCCCAAATGATTCACTTTATCGGGGTGATGTTTCATGGCTTGTTTGCGGTATGCTTTTTTTACCTCTTCATCGGTGGCAGAAGGCTCAATCTCAAGTACTTTATAGTCGTTTTCGATGTTGTATGCAGGGCGATAACTTGTAGAAGATGAATAACCGCCGCCGCCATAGTTGCCTTGCCATCCGAAGAACATCGCTTTCAACGATTCAAAATCACGGTCGGAAATGCCCATTCCGTTTGAGATAAAACGAATGACCTCCATTTCGGCGGAATTTACTGTTCCATCGGTAGCGGCAAGTCCGAATAAAAATTGCAACATCATCAATTTTTCATGAATCGAAGCATTTCGTCCAAATTGTTGTGCCACAGCAGCCACATCAAATTCTTTGTTCAGCATATCGCGAAGCACTAACAAGGCTTCCTGCGTTTTTTCGGGACCTAATATGCGCAATAGATAAGTTCTTACAAAATCCAACTCGGAACGAAGCAATTTTCCGTTATCCGATTTTACCACTGCGGTAGTAAAAACGAGCAGGGTTTTAATAAAATCGTCTCGGGAAGTAGTTCTTCTATGAATAACAAATCTTGCACGAGTTGCGGAATCTATGAAACTGCCTATTATAAAGCCTAATACGCCGCCCCAGAAGCTGCTGCTCCAAATCCATCCTACAAGAAAACCGATTAATCTGAACATTTTTAATTTTTTAGTGTTTCTGCGCCGCCCACAATTTCGTTTAGCTCGTTGGTGATGGTTGCCTGGCGGGCATTGTTGTATTTGAGTTTCAAGTCTTTCAATATTTCAATGGCGCTGTCGGTGGCTTTTGCCATGGCGGTCATGCGCGCGCCGTGTTCTGCCGCAATCGAATCTAATAATGCTTTGTATAGTTGCAATTTTAATATTTTGGGAATCAATTCATTCATAAATACTTCCGGAGAGGGCTCAAAAATATAATCTGCATTTCTTGTTTTTTGCGAACAGTTTTTTTTCGCATTCATAACAGGCAAGTAATCTTCAAGGGTAATTTTTTGAGTGGCGGTATTCACAAAACTGTTATAAATAATGACAATTTTATCTATTTTTTTCTGCATAAAATCGTTGAGCAAATCAGAAGCAATTTTATTAACTTCTTCAAAATTAGGATGATCAAGTAAAGACTCATTCGCATACATAATCTCATAATTTTTTTGAAGATATTCAACGGCTTTTTTTCCGATACAGACCAATTTTAGTTTTTCGGCTTGCAGTTGAGTAGCATATTCTTCGTGCGCTATACTATGTACTTCTTTGATTATGTTTGAATTAAACGCACCGCACAATCCTTTGTTGGAAGTAATGACAATTAACACCACATTTTCCGGCTCGCGTATCGCAAAAAGCGGATTGCCGACAACAATATCAGCAGAAAAAGATAGATTTTCGAGAATTGTATTGAGTTTGCACGAGTAAGGTTTTAAATTCGAGATATCGTGTTGTGCATGACGCAGTTTGGATGCTGAAACCAGCTTCATTGCCGAAGTAATCTTTTGGGTAGATTGCACGGAGGCGATTCGGAGGCGGATTTCTTTGAGGTTTAGCATAGTTTTTTAAAAGGTGGCAAAAGTAGAAAAATCACGCAAAGGCGCAAAGACGCAAAGAGAAAAAAAAACTTTGCGCCTTCGCGTCTTTGCGTGAAAAAAAATAAATTTGCAACGAAATATTTCTTACAAAAAAATACTGAAAATCAAAATGTTATATATCTCCTTATTTCAATCTTACCTGCGCTTGGAAAAATCCCTTTCCCAAAAAACGGTGGAAGCGTATCTGCGTGATGTTAAAAGTTTTGCTCATTTTCTTTCCCATAACGATGAAAAAATAGATGATGAGTTGTTAAAAAATGTCTCCTTAAAAGATTTGCAAAACTATATGCAACAGCTTTTTAAAGAAGAAAAAGAAGCCAGTTCACAAGCACGGGCAGTTTCTTCGTTAAAAGCATTCTATCGTTTTTTGCAATATGAAAAAATAATTGAACATAATCCCACCGAATTGTTAGAAGCACCCAAAATAGGGAGAAAACTACCTGATGTACTTTCAGTTATAGAAATCGAAACGATTATTGCTGCCATTGACCTCAGTAGCAAGGAAGGTCACCGCAACAAAGCCATTATAGAGGTATTGTACGGCTGCGGTTTGCGCGTAAGTGAACTAATCAATCTAAAATTATCCCAATTGTTTTTCCGCGATAACTTTATTCGCATTATTGGAAAAGGAGATAAAGAGCGGCTTGTTCCTATTGGCGAAACGGCGCAAAAAGCAGTAGCACATTACGTTGAAGGGCTTCGTTCAAAATTAAACATTAAAAAAGGGATGGAAGATGTGCTGTTTCTCAATCGCAGAGGAAGCAAATTAACCCGCGAAATGATTTTTATGATGGTGAAAGAAATGGTGCACCTTTCCGGTATTCAGAAAAACATTAGTCCGCACACTTTTCGGCACTCTTTTGCTACTCATTTGATAGAAGGCGGCGCCGATTTGCGCGCTGTGCAGGAAATGTTAGGGCATGCGAGCATTACCACCACTGAAATTTACACGCATTTAGATACAGATTATATTCGGAGCACAATTGCGCAATTTCATCCAAGATATTAACTCTGTGAATCTTTGTGAGCTTTGTGCCTCTGTGTTGAATAATCTTTTTTAGCACAGAGACACAGAAGACACAGAGGTTCACAGATAAAAATCTATTTTTGCAGTCAAAATAAATTTTAAACCTTTTTCTATGAAGAATCTCATTTTATTTTTATTCCTATTCCCGTGCATCCTTTTTGCACAACATTTTGATACTTATTTCGAAAACAAAACATTACGCTTAGATTATCTCCATATCGGTGGTGCGCATGGAGAAAAAATTGAGCCGGTAACTTTTTGGCAAGGAGGCATTTGGAGCGGAACACGCGAGCAATTAATTGAGCCGGAACGTTTAGGTGAAATGGTATTGACTGTGAAAGATATGGGAACAGAAAACATTATCTTTACCCGAAGCTATTCTACGCTTTTTGGGGAGTTCGTTACCACCGAAAAAGCTGAAACCTCAGTAGGCATTTTTGAAGAATGTGTATTGATGCCTTATCCAAAAGGAGCTGTAAAATACGAATTTACGGTATTTTCGCGATCTAACATCCCGACCATGCTTTTTGAAGGAGAATTTAATCCCAATACTACTGCTCAAAAACCGTTCAAAAAAGAATATAAAATAATGGATTTGCATATTGGCGGAACGGCTGAAAATTGCTTGGATATTTTGTTTATTCCTGATGGTTATGCTGAAAAAGATAAGGAAAAATTACAACAAGATATGCAAACTTTTGCCGATTATATCCTACATTGTGCGCCCTTTAAGGAATACAAAAACAAACTCAATATCAGAGCGATAGAAGGCTATTCCGAAGAATCCGGCATTACCGATCCTAATGCCGATATTTTTAAAAACACTTTGTTAAACAGCAGTTACAATACGATTGATGTGGATCGTTATTTAATGTGTTTGAATGTGTGGCGTATGAATGAGATTGCCGATGACGCGCCTTACGATGCCATTTTAATTATTGCCAATTCGCCTAAGTATGGCGGCGGCGGTATTTACAATTTTTACGCTACTGTAAATTCCGATGGCGAATACAGTGATTATGTAACGGTGCATGAATTGGGGCATTCTGTTGTAGGACTGGGGGATGAATATTTTGATCCCGCATCTGAAGTTACTGTGCGTGATTTTTATCCGGAAGGAATTGAGCCTGTAGAAGTCAATTTAACCACATTGGTTGATTTTGATAAGAAGTGGAAGCATTTGCTTGCTCCCGATTTGCCTGTTCCAACGCCTGATACAGATGAGTTTAATAATATGTTGGGTGTTTTTGAAGGTGGCGGTTATGTGGCGCATGGCGTTTTTCGCCCTTGGAGAAATTGCACGATGAAAGAGAAGGCGTACAATGGGTTTTGTCCGGTTTGCAAAGAAGGGTTTATGAAGATGTTTGAGTATTATTCTAAATAATGAAACCTTTAGCCGAAACTCTCCGCCCCCAAACCCTATCGCAATACATTGGCCAGCAGCACTTGGTTGGCGAAGGCGGTATTTTACGAACGGCCATTGAAAACAACACCTTGCATTCCATGATTTTGTGGGGTCCCCCGGGCGTAGGCAAAACAACGCTGGCATTGCTTATTGCGCGACTTACGAGTGCACAGTTTTACATGCTAAGCGCCATTAACTCAGGCGTAAAAGATATTCGGGAGATTATTGATAAAGCGAAAGATTCTGAAGAGAAGTCAATTCTGTTTATTGATGAAATTCACCGGTTTAGCAAATCGCAGCAAGATTCATTATTGGGCGCTGTGGAGCAAGGCATTGTTACGCTCATTGGCGCCACTACGGAAAATCCTTCTTTTGAAGTGATTGCGCCGCTGTTGTCGCGCTGCCAGGTGTATGTGCTAAAACCATTGGAAGTTACTGACCTTAATCTCATTTTGGAGAGCGCAAAAAACTATTTGGAAGAAAAATTAAAGAGTTTCATCGAAATACAAGAAACGGAAGCGCTGTTTCGCGTTTCGGGAGGCGATGCGCGAAAACTGCTGAATGCCATAGAATTGGTAGTGCAATTTACCAAGCCGGAATCCGGAAAAATCGTGATTACCAACGATATGGTAATGAAGTGCATCCAAAAGAATCTGGCGCTTTATGATAAAAAAGGGGAGAATCATTACGATATTATTTCTGCTTTTATCAAATCCATGCGCGGCTCCGACCCGAATGCCGCCGTGTATTGGCTGGCGCGCATGCTCGAAGCCGGCGAAGACCCGTTGTTTATTGCACGCCGCATGATTATTTTGGCTTCCGAAGATATTGGCAATGCCAATCCCAATGCGTTGTTGCTGGCAAACAATTGCTTTCAAGCCGTGCACCAAATCGGAATGCCCGAAGCACGTATCATTTTATCGCAAACTGCGATATACTTAGCATCTTCGCCCAAAAGCAACGCCTCTTACAATGCCATTGACGAGGCGATAGCATGGGTGAGGAAAACCGGAGATTTGCCGGTGCCCTTGCATCTGAGAAACGCACCCACCAAGCTGATGAAAGAATTGGATTACGGCAAAAATTACAAATACGCCCATTCGTTTGAGGATAATTTTGCCGATCTTGAGTTTCTGCCGCAATCCATCAGCGGCAAGAAGTTTTATGAGCCGCAGAACAATGCGCGGGAGAATGAGATACGGAATTATTTAAAAAAGTGTTGGGGGAAGTATAACTATTGATAATTTAAGGTAATATTTTATTTTTATAAAAAAGCCTTTACCCCTTGACAAGCGGCATTTCAGCAGGATTACTTAATAGCGATACTGCAATAGATACAAATATTAAAATCATGCGAGCCTTTGTTGCACTTCGCCAATATACTTTAAATTATGCAAATATAGAACATAAATTAGATGACTTCATACGTGAAACCAATGCAAAATTCGATAAAAACGATATGAAATTTGATGCACTTTTTGAATTGTTTGACGAATTTATTGCGCATAAAAAGGAACTTGAAAAACCACGCAATCCCATCGGATTTAGAACAAGTGCAAATAGTTGAAAAATGATAGAGGAAAAGGTTACTTTTGCCCCCATGTTCTACCCACAAAATTTTGAAGCAAAAATCGGTTTCGATATCATCCGCGAGCAAATTAAGAGCTTGTGTGTGAGTGATATGGGAAAAGAATACGTAGATATTCTTCAATATTCTACGCAGTATGATGAACTCATCGTGGCGCTGGAAGAGACTTTTCAGTTTCAACAAGCGCTGCAATTCGATGCGGTGTTTCCGGCGCAGGATTTTCATGATGTACGTCCGTTGTTGAAAACTATTCGGTTGGAAGGCACTTTTTTAGAGATAGATGAGGTGGCGCAGGTGCGCGGCATGTTGCAGGCAATTGTGCAGGCAGTAGTCTATTTTAGGGTGAAAAATGAGGAGGAAAAATATCCGCGTTTGTGGGATTTGTGTAAAGATATTTGGTTAGAAAAGAATCTGTTAGAATCCATTAACAAAATTATCGATCCGAAAGGGCAGCTCCGTGACGGCGCTTCGGATGAGTTGCGCCGTATTAAGCGGGAGATCATCAAAATATCGGGCGAGGCGGATAAGAAAATCCGGAAATTGTTGGGGGTTGCCAAACAAGATGGTTTAGTAAAAGAAGATGCCGAGATGACTATTCGCAACGGGCGGCTCTGCATTCCCGTTCCGGCACAGTTTAAGAGGCGTTTACAGGGTTTTATTCACGACGAATCGGCAACGGGGCAAACTGTGTTTATTGAGCCTACTGAGGTTTTTGATGCTAACAATGAACTGAAAGACTTGATTAACGCCGAGCGCAGAGAGATTATCCGTATTCTGACTGAAATAGCCAACGAAATCCGAACTTCTATTCCCAATATTTTAACCGGTATTGATTTTCTGGGTGTGATTGATTTCATTCGCGCCAAAGCATTATTCGCCATAAAAATCAACGCTACCCTACCCCATCTGTTTGATACTCAAGTTATGGATTGGAAAAATGCCGTCCATCCTATTTTATTTTTAACCTTTCAAAAAGAACATTCGGGAAATAAAAAAGTGATTCCGTTAGATATTCATTTGAATAAGGAAAAACGAATCTTGATAATTTCAGGTCCTAATGCCGGCGGAAAATCAGTATGCCTGAAAACGATCGGGTTGTTGCAATATATGCTGCAATGCGGGTTGTTGGTGCCGTTGGACGGTACTTCCGACATGGGTATCTTTACTTCGTTTTTTATTGCTTTGGGCGATGAGCAATCTATTGAAAATGACTTGAGTACTTACAGTTCGCATCTTAAAAATTTGAATGTGATGTTGCAACATCTGAATGATTCTTCTTTATTTTTGATTGATGAATTTGGGTCGGGAACAGAGCCTGCGTTGGGCGGCGCCATGGCAGAAGCTATTTTAGAGGAATTGTACCAAAAAGAAGCATTTGGCATTATTACCACCCATTACGGGAATTTGAAACTTTTTTGTGATACGCATCCGGCGGCTGAAAATGGCGCTATGTTATTTGATACCACACAGATGAAACCGCTTTTCAAGTTGCGGCAAGGGAAACCGGGCAGCTCATTCACCTACGAAATAGCGCGCAAAATCGGCTTGCCGGAAACGATTGTCGAAAATGCGATATCAAAATCGGGTACTGCACAAATTGATTATGAACGAAAATTAGATGAAATTGAAGTAGAGAAACTTGAGATTGACAATATGTTAAAGCGCGTGTCGCAAACCGATGAAAAATTGGCGGAAATGATTGCGAACTACAGCGCCAAGTTTTCAGAGTTTGAAAAACAGAAAAAAGAGATTTTGCAAAAAGCAAAGAATCAAGCGCTTTCTATTATTGACGGCGCCAATCAAGTGATCGAAAAAACGATCAGAGAGATCAAAGAAGCCAAGGCAGATGCTACGAAGACGAAAACTGTGCGCACGGAGGTTTATCAACATAAAGAAAAAATAGAAAAACAAGTACAAAATATTGAAAAAGAAGATATTGTAAAACCTATAGTGCCTTTACGGCAAGAGCCTGCCAAACCTCAGCATGAATTATTAGATCCTGAAATTCGTGTAGGCGATGCGGTCTTTATCAATGATATTCAGACTATTGGAGAGGTTACGCAGCTTCAAGGGGAAGATATTACCGTTTCTTTCAATTCTATTTCGTTTAAAACGCGCATTGGCAACGTTACAAAAATTAGCAAGAAAGAGGCGCGTAATGTGAAACGGGGTGCTGTAAAATTAGACGGCACGCGCATTGGCGATATGCTGAACGAAAAAACGGCAAAATTTTCCCCGAAGATTGATGTGCGAGGCATGCGCGCGGAAGAAGCGCTTCAAGTTTTGGAAACTTATATGGATGAGACGGTGCTGCTTGGTATTCGGCAAGTGAGTATTTTACATGGCAAAGGGAATGGAATTTTGCGCCACGTGATTCGGCAGTTTTTGGCGAAACGAAAGGAAGTGGCGCAGTTTTATGATGAGGCTTGGGAGCGGGGGGGCGCCGGCATTACGATTGTAGAATTATAAAAAACAATATATGACAACCCAAATTAAAGGAACCATCTCCCAAATTATCGGCGCGGTAGTAGATGTTCAATTTGATGAAAAACACACATTGCCAAATATTTACGATGCGTTAGAAATCGTTAAAGCTAACGGTGAAAAAGTTATCCTGGAATGCGAGCAAGACATTGGCGAGAACACTATGCGTTGCATTGCCATGGAATCTACCGACGGGTTGCGCCGTGGAATGGAAGTGACGGCATTAGGGCACATGATTTCGATGCCCACCGGAAATATTAACGGGCGCTTGCTCAACGTAATTGGCGAGGCTATTGACGGCATCGGTCTGCTTGAATCTAACATACGCAAAGAGATTCATTGCGCGCCGCCGCATTTTGAAGATTTATCCACCTCGCAAGAAGTGTTATATTCAGGGATTAAGGTGATTGACTTGATTGAGCCATACGCAAAAGGAGGAAAAATTGGGTTGTTTGGCGGTGCAGGCGTAGGCAAAACAGTTTTAATTATGGAGATGATTAACAACATTGCCAAAAAATATTCCGGAATGTCGGTATTTGCCGGCGTGGGAGAACGTACCCGCGAAGGAAACGACTTGCTGAGAGAGATGCTCGAATCGGGTGTGATTCGTTACGGTGAAAAGTTTCGGGAAAGCATGCAACAAGGCGGATGGGATTTGGCAAGTATTGACCAAGAAGAATTAGCTAAATCGCAATGTACAATGGTTTTTGGGCAGATGAATGAGCCTCCGGGGGCACGTGCCCGCGTGGCGCTTTCAGGGTTAACTATTGCTGAATATTATCGCGATGGCGACGAAATATCCGGAGGTCGCGACATCTTGTTCTTCGTTGACAATATTTTCCGTTTTACGCAAGCCGGCTCGGAAGTTTCGGCGCTGTTGGGCAGAATGCCCTCTGCCGTGGGATACCAGCCTACCTTAGCCACCGAAATGGGCATGCTGCAAGAACGGATCACTTCTACCAAAAGAGGCTCTATTACTTCTGTACAAGCTATTTACGTTCCGGCAGACGACCTGACTGACCCTGCGCCTGCCACCACATTTTCGCACTTGGATGCCACTACGGTGTTAAGCCGTAAAATCACAGAATTGGGTATCTATCCTGCCGTAGATCCGTTAGACTCTACTTCGAGAATTTTAGCGCCCGAAATCGTAGGCGAATTGCATTATAATACGGCGCAGCGCGTAAAAGAGATGTTGCAACGTTATAAAGAACTTCAGGATATTATTGCTATTTTGGGCATGGAGGAGCTTTCGGAAGAAGACAAAAAAGTGGTGCATCGCGCGCGGCGGGTGCAACGTTTTTTATCACAACCGTTTCATGTGGCAGAGCAATTTACCGGAATGAAAGGGGTTTTTGTTCCCATAGAAGAAACCATAAAAGGCTTTAACATGATTATGGATGGTGAACTTGACCACTTGCCCGAATCGGCATTCAGTTTTGTGGGCACCATTGACGAAGCCATTGAAAAAGGGAAAAAAGAGATAGCAGCGGCAGAAGAAGCCATTGAAAAAGAGATGAACCCAGCTAATGCGTGTAAGTTATGATCGTTAAAATAACAACACCCGATAAAGAAATATTTTCCGGATACGCTTCTATTATTAACCTTCCGGGAATTGACGGTTCATTTGGAATTTTAGAAAACCATGCCAACATAGTTGCCGCATTAAAAAAAGGAAAAATCAAACTTGTTTCAGAAGGTGAAACGCTTTATTTTGAAATTAACGGTGGAGTGGTGGAAGTGCTAAATAATAAAGTTTCAATTTTGGCAGAATAGCCCTAACGAAATTTTCCCAATAATAAAGTAGAGACGTTGCGCGCAACGTCTCTACAATTATCATAATTATCGTGAAATGTTTTCTTATCTCACAATCAATTTTTGTGAAGTAACAGCATTGTTTGTTCTCACATTTACAATGTAAAT
>Ga0123356_10002200_pt1 | contig 20985 bp, 15 predicted proteins | sample TergutEmb28metaG_2_FD_92546 | JGI IMG/M metagenome (GOLD analysis project Ga0123356, IMG submission 92546) | Embiratermes neotenicus P3 segment gut microbial communities from Petit-Saut dam, French Guiana - Emb289 P3 | ecosystem: Host-associated > Arthropoda: Insects > Digestive system > Gut ... | reverse complement strand
GTTGGAGTAGCAGAAGAGTTCGAGGGGGTCGCGAGTGCTGCAGGAGCCCCCGGCAGGGCCCCAGAGGGTGTTTTTTTGGTTACTTTTTTGTCACACAAAAAAGTGACTCGCCGGTAGGCGAAAACTGCAGCGCCCGCGCAGCGGAAATGCCCGGGCCGCAGGCCCAGCACCCAAAACCCCGCCCGGGGGGGGCAAAAAAACCGTTTTAGAAACAGCCGGGCCGCAGGCCCAGCAATAACCCCCCTCTGAATGGGCGAAAAGAATGTTATATCCCCCCCCGCAGCCCTGAGCCTTAAACAACTACCACCCCCCCGGCTATGCCGGTACCCCTCCAGGGAGGGGAATTTTAAAGACAGCCGGGCCGCAGGCCCAGCACCAATACCCCCCCCCGGAGGGTAAAAAAATTGTTTTAAAAAACGGCCGGGCCGCAGGCCCAGCAATAACCCCCCGCCCGGGGGGCGAAAAGAAATATTTTTAACCCCCCCCCCTTAGACGTCATTTAAAAATGAGATAGTGGGTTAGCTGGATATAAAATGATAACCATAAACCCTACGCCCCCTGGCCCTACCCTGGTTATAGGGGCGGGGCTTGCCGGGGTAGAAGCCGCTTTTTGGCTGGCGCGCCACGGACATGCGGTTGTCCTCGTGGAACAAAAACCCCACCAACGCTCCCCGGCCCACCAAAGCGACTTGCCCGCCGAATTGGTATGCAGCAACTCCCTGCGCTCCGACGAGCCGCTGACGGGCATAGGCCTTCTGCATGAGGAGTTGCGTTTGCTGGACTCCCTGGTGCTGCGCGCTGCCGACGCCCACCGTGTGCCGGCCGGCAGCGCCCTGGCTGTGGACAGGAGCGCTTTTTCTCAAAGCATTGCCGACAGCTTGCAAGGCCTGCCGGGGCTTTCGTGGAAACACGAGGAGGCTACCTGCATGCCGGAGGGGGAGGGCCTGTGTATTGTGGCTACAGGCCCGCTGACTTCAGAGGCCTTCAGCCAGGCTTTGGCGCCGCTGTTGGGCGACAAACTCTATTTTTATGACGCCATTGCCCCCGTAGTCGCCGCTGACTCTATTGATATGGAAATGGCTTTCCGCCAGGGGCGTTTCCAGAAGGGGGAGGACTACCTTAACCTGCCCCTGGATAAGGAGGGCTACCTCTGTTTTATACACGCCCTACGTACAGCCCAAAAAGTACCCCCCCACGCCTTCGAGGAGTTGCGCTATTTTGAGGCCTGCCTGCCCATTGAGGCCATGGCGGAGCGCGGGGAGGAGACTTTGGCCTTTGGCCCCCTCAAACCTATAGGGCTGCGCTGCCCGCGTACGGGCAAACGCCCCCATGCTGTGGTGCAGTTGCGCCAGGAGGACAGGGCCCAAACCGCCTATAACCTGGTAGGCTTCCAAACGCGCCTCACCTATGCGGAGCAGAAGCGGGTGTTTGGGAGTTTGCCGGGCTTGCAGAATGCGCGCTGGTTGAGGCTGGGGCAAATACACCGCAACACGTTTATGGACGCGCCGCGGTTGTTGGGGGAGGACATGTCGCTGGTGGCAAAGCCCACCCTCTTTTTCGCAGGGCAAATAACCGGGGTAGAGGGTTATACAGAGTCCGCGGCCTCCGGGGTATTGACGGCCATGGCTGTGCAGGCGCGCCTGGAGGGGAGGGTTTTTATACCCCCACCCCCCGAGACGGCCCTAGGGGCCCTCTATGTACACTTGAGAGGGCAACTTTCCTCGGCCCAGAGGAGTTTTCAACCTACGCACATAAATTTTGGATTGTTTCCCCCTTTCCCGGCTAAACTCAGGAAGAGTGACAGGAAGGCAGCCCTTGTTGCGAGGGCGAGGGCGGGGTTTAGGGCATGGGCGGGGAGGGTTTTACCATAGCTTGCCGGGAGAACGGAATATGAAGCATGTTTGGTGGGTTTTTGCCTTGGCGCTTGCAGGATGCAAGCCTTCTTCAGTGCCTCCCAAGCCCCTAGGTGAGCCGTTGGTGAGAGGCCAACTCAGCAACATTCAGCTGTTGCCTGGCGGGACACACGTACGTTTTTTAGCGGATGCGAGAAGTCCCCAAACACAAGAGACGGCCTCTTTGTTGAAGTTGGGCAAGCTTTATTTATTCAACTTAAAAACTCGGCAACAGACGGAGGTTGGGAAGCAAGTCGCCAATTTTATGGAGGCGCAGCATGCGACTGCCGACGGGGAATACCTCGTATTCCTCGATGCGTTTAATGTAAAAACGAAGACAGGCAGTTTGCGCTGTGTGGAGGTTGCGCGGGCGGTGGTTGGAGAGGCCCTTGGGGAGGACGTCAGTTTTTTTGTGGTTTCTCCTCAAACCCGGCAGTTGGCTTTTGTAGAGGGGGGCATTTTAAAGGTAGGGGAGTTACCCCAGGGCCCATTTAAGGCCATAGCCGAAGGGGTCGTCAACCTAGAGTTTTCCCAGGATGGGACGATGCTGGCTTTTAAGAAGAGGCTGGAGGAGAACGGGCAGCTTTGGGTAGTGGATTTACAAGGGGTGGAGGAGAGGAAGCCTCGGCTGGTTGCCGCGCACACCGGCAATTACCGTCTCAGCAAGGATGGGAACAAGCTGGCATTTACGGCCAAAGAGGCGCCCAAGGAAGTGGCCTACCGTTTGTTTTTCGCCGACACGCGCAAAGAGTCCGCCCCGAAGCAGCTTTCTCAAGAGATGTTTCGTTTTCTATTGTCCCCGGATGAGCGCTGGTTGGCCTACATAGAAACCAAGACGCCGGAAAAGCCAGGGATGCTTTGGATAAAGCCCCTGGAGGAGAAGGGGGGGGAGGCGCAAATGTTGGGGGACCGGGTGATGGATTTTGGTTTTGCCTCAACGGGGGAGGCCTTAGCGTGGCGTGAGGCCTACTATGGCAATGAGGGTTTATTGGCGGTGGTACAACTGAAGGGGGGGGACTTGGAGCCCCAAAGGCTGACGCCGCGCACGCGGCATTGGCAGTGGAATGCGCAGGGGCAGGCTTTGGCCTATACGGCGATGGTTTCCAACCCGGAGGTTTCGGTGGACTTGTTTTCCTTCCGCCTGGGGGACAAGGCGCCCACCAAAGTGCATGCCTGGGTTTATGAATATGCCTTTTCCACGGACGGCGAAAAACTCCTGTTTGAAGCCAACTGTACGCGGGAGGGGCGCAGCTGCGAGCTTTTGTCCACCCGGCTGCAAGAAGGGGAAGTTGCCCTCAAAGAGAAGTTGGCTGAGGGCGTCTACAGCTTCAAACAGTCCGCCGACGGCCAACATATGTATTGGCTGCACATGACGCCGACGGCGCCTGTGCAAACCCAGCTTTGGGTAACAGGCATGGCCAACCCCAGCCCCCAAAAGTTGGCCGACCATATACACCTTCCCCCCCCCCTGGCCCTGGACGAGACGGGGAAAAAATTCCTCTACATTTCCAACCAACCTGGCCACGAAGGACTCTACCTTACAGAGATGAAGCCCTGAATGGGCGTGAAATTCGACGGCGCGCCGCTGTGGCCTTAGAGTGGGCCTATGCCCAGGCATGCAGACGACGAGGCTGTCAGCAAAGCGGACGACGAGGACATTGAGGCGTTTTTGACGCAGTTGCGTGTGGTGCGAGGCATGTCGCCGCGCACGTTGAAGGCCTATGCTTCGGATTTGAGGCTGGCCGGCGACTACCTTGCGAAGCAGGGGGTAGGGTTTAAGAAGGCGACCCATTTACATTTGCGAGGTTTTTTAGGGATACAGGAGGCCCATTGTGCGCCGGCGACGCGCGCGCGCCGCGTGGCCGCCCTGCGTATGTTTTTTCGTTATTTGGTGAAGGAGGGGAAGGCAGCGGAGGATTTGGGGGAGAAGCTGAAGACGCCCAAAGTCCCCAGGCGGTTGCCGCACATTTTGTCCGTGGACGAAGCTTTTGCTTTGCTAGACGCCCCGAGTGAGGAAGAGCTGTTGCCGTCTAGGGACAAGGCCATGTGGGAGATGCTTTATGGTGGGGGTTTTAGGGTAAGCGAGTTATGCCAATTGGACATTTCAGGGCTAGAAATGGGCCAGGGGTTGGTCCGCGTATGGGGAAAGGGGAGCAAAGAGCGCATTTGCCCCATTCATACAGGGGTATTGGAGGCTTTGAGGAATTGGCTGAGCAAGCGGGAGTTGCTGTTGAAGAAGTGCAAGAAGGAGAGTGCGGCATTGTTTCTCAACAACCGAGGCACCCGGCTTTCCGTGCGCAGCGTCCACCGCCTGTTGCATGCCTATGTGCAGAAGCTTGGGCTGCACGTGGGGCTGTCGCCGCACAGCCTGCGCCACACCTATGCGACGCATTTGTTGGCGGGTGGCGCCGACATACGCGTCATTCAAGAGTTGTTGGGGCATGCGAGTTTGTCGACGACGCAGCGCTACACGCAGGTTTCTTTTGAGTTGCTGCAGAAGGTATATGACTTAGCCCACCCCCGCGCCTAACCCCTCCCTACCCCTGGACACATGGAAGGAGTTGGAGGCATTCCCCAGGACAGGAGGTGGCTAGCGGAGGGGAGGAAACCTGTGTTTGCCAAATAGAGGAACATTCATTTTCAAGTTGTCCTCAAGGCTGCTAAAGGCTTGCAACATGTTTCATGGAACAACCATCCTTTGTGTACGAAAAGACGGGCACACGGTGCTTGGGGGGGACGGGCAAGTGACGTTGGGCAACTCTGTTTTGAAGGGGAATGCGAAGAAAGTCCGTCGGCTGGCGGACGGGCAGGTATTGGCGGGTTTTGCGGGCTCCACTTCAGACGCATTCACCTTGTTTGAGCGTTTTGAAGGCAAACTGAAGGAATGTCAAAACCAGTTGCCGCGAGCCTGTGTGGAATTGGCCAAGGACTGGAGGGCCGACAAATTTTTGCGAAGGCTGGAAGCGATGTTGATTGTTGCGAACAGAGACAGCAGTTTCATTTTGTCGGGAACGGGTGATGTTGTGGAGCCGGAGCATGGCCTTGCGGCCATTGGCTCCGGCGGCTCCTATGCGCTTGCGGCGGCGAGGGCTTTGGTGGAGCATTCCCAACTAAGTGCGCGGCAGATTGTAGAGGCGGCGTTGGGGATTGCCGCGGACATTTGCATTTATACCAACCACAACCTTTCTTTTGAGGAGCTATAAACCGATGGCCCCTTTAACGCCGCGGGACATAGTGAGCGAGTTAGACCGTTATATTATTGGCCAGAAAGCGGCCAAGCGAGCTGTTGCGATTGCGTTGAGGAACCAGTGGCGCAGGCAGCGGGTTGCGGAGGATTTTAGAGACGAGATACAGCCGAAGAACATTATTTTAATTGGGCCTACAGGGGTAGGCAAGACAGAGATTGCGCGTCGCTTAGCGAAGCTGGCGAGAGCGCCTTTTATAAAGGTAGAAGCCTCAAAGTTTACCGAAGTAGGCTATGTTGGGAGGGACGTAGACTCCATGGTGAGGGACTTGGTAGAGGCGGCGATTGCGTTAATTCGCGAGGAGAAGACGGAACATTTTCGGGCCAAGGCCCGGGAGTTGGCAGAGGACAGGTTGGCCGACTTGCTTGCAAACCCTGGAAAGTCCACCCAACCCCTTCGGCATTTGGGAGGGGCATTGCCCTCGTCGCCTTCGGTTTTGAGTGAAGCTGAGCGTGAGAAGTTGAGGGCCCAGCTGCGGACAGGGACTTTGGACCAGGAGTTTGTTGAGCTTGAAGTGAAAGAGACGCAATTGGCTTTCATGAAAAACTTTTCAGGCCAGGGGCTTGAGGAGTTTGGAATTAACCTTCAGGATTTTTTTCGCAACGTCCCAGGAATGGAGCGCACCAAGAAGCAGAAAATGAGTGCGCCGACGGCTTTGTTGTTGCTGGAGAAGGAAGAGCTTTCCGGGTTGATGGACCAAGACAACATTCAGAGTGAAGCTTTGTCTCGTGCAGAAAAGTCCGGGATTATTTTCATTGATGAGATTGACAAAATTGCAAGTCGCTCCAGCGGCCAAGGCACGGGGATTGACGTTTCTCGGGAAGGGGTGCAGCGCGACATTTTGCCGATTGTTGAAGGCAGCACGGTGACGACGAAATATGGAAGTTTGAAGACGGACCATGTTTTGTTTATTGCTGCGGGTGCGTTTCACCTTTCCAAGCCTTCGGATTTGATACCTGAGCTGCAAGGGCGTTTCCCCATTCGTGTGGAGTTGGAAGCGCTTTCAGGAAGCGACTTGGAGATGATTTTGCGGGAGCCCAAAAATTCGCTTGTTCGCCAATATACGGAGCTTTTGGCGACAGAGGGCATTGCGTTGAGTTTTGAGGACGATGCGATTAAAGAATTGGCTTTGTTTGCATGTCAAGCCAATGAACGCATGCAGAACATTGGCGCGCGCCGTTTGCATACCATTATGGAGTGCCTGTTGGATGAGATTTCATTTTCCGCCTCAGAGAGGGTGGAGAAAGAATTTCGTATAACAGCGGACTATGTGAAGGAGAAACTAAAGCCACTCCTACAATCTGAAGATATTTCCCGTTATATACTCTAAATTGTTTTTGAGAGATTCCCATGCCCGACAACCAAAGCATTATTCAGAAAACGGATGAATATTTATTGCACAACAGTGCGAGGCAGCCCATTGCTGTACTCCGTGGGGAGGGCGCCTATGTTTGGGATGCGAACGGGAAGCGTTATTTGGATTTTATGGGTGGAATAGCGACGTGCGCCTTGGGGCATTGTCACCCTGTGCTTGTGGAAGTGGCCAAGCGGCAATTGGAGAGGTTGTGGCACGTCTCCAACATTTTCCACACACAGCCCCAGGTGGAGTTGGCAGAGAAGCTGGTGAAGGTTTCAGGTTTTTCCAAGGCTTCTGTTTTCTTTTGCAACTCTGGAGCTGAAGCCAACGAAACCATGTTGAAGCTGGTGCGTCGCGCACAGAAAGACAAGGGGCACCCAGAGCGCTATGAGGTGATTTCGTTTGAAAGCTCTTTCCATGGCCGGACTTTGGCGACGGTTGCAGCGACGGGGCAAGAAAAACACAAGAAGGGTTTTGAGCCTTTGCCGGCGGGTTTTGTTCATGTGCCGTTTGGCGACATAGAGGCTGTGGAAGCGGCGGTTTCTTCTCAGACGGCCGCCATTTTGGTAGAACCCATTCAATGTGAGGGTGGGGTGAAGCCAGCGCCCCAGGGATTTTTAAGGGCTTTAAGCCAGCTATGTGAAAAGAAGGGTTTATTTCTATTGGTAGATGAGGTGCAGACAGGCATGGGGCGTACGGGGAAGTGGTTTGGTTTCCAGCATGATGGGATTTTGCCTTCCGCGTTTTCTCTGGCGAAGGCTTTGAGCAACGGCCTGCCTATTGGGGCCATGGTTTGCAATGCAGAGCTTGCCCCTTCGCTGCCTCCGGGGAGCCACAATTCAACTTTTGGAGGCAACCCTGTGGCGACGGCTGTTGGCTCTGCGGTGATGGATTTGTTGAGTGAAGGCCATTTATTTGAAGAAGTTGCGCGCAAAGAGGCGCGGTTGAAGCAAGGTTTGCTCAAAACCCAGCAGCGGTTTCCAAAGTTGATTAAAGAAGTGCGAGGCAGGGGTTTATTGCTGGGCATAGAGTTTCCATTCCCCGTAGGCCCGATAATAGCGCGTTGCGCAGAAGCTTCCTTGTTGGTGGTATCCGCCGGAGAGAATGTGGTGCGGTTTATGCCCTCTTTGCTGTTGACAGACGAGCAGATGGATGAGGGGATTGAAATTTTCGAGAAAGCTCTCTCGTTGCTTTAGTTGTTTTGCTAGCCTAAGTGAAGTGGAGGGAGAAGGGTTTTCGATGGGGAAGGGCCAGCAAGAGGGATCGAACGATGAGGGTTTCCTATGCCCAGAAAAGGGCAGGACATGTCTGAGGCAAAGAAAGAGCGAGACGCAGAGGATGTGGATGAGGCTGTACTGATGTCGCCGAGTTTGGCTGCCGACTTGGGTGACCTGAGCGACACAGATCGCTTTCCTGCGTTTGAGGGGCTTGACAACAGGCTGGACGAAGCCAATGCCTTATTAGAAAAAGCGTCAAGGATGCTGGAGCTCGACAACCACAGTGGCGCCATTGAGCTGATTTCAAAAGCAGCAGCATTGGCTCCGGAACACCCGCGAATAGCGCCGTTGAAGTTGCGCAGTGAAACCACTTTGTTGGCGATGCTGGAGTCCAGGCTGGGAAATTTGGAAGCGATTCCTTTTATAAAATTGCGTGGCGAAGAAATTCTCTGGTTGAACCTGGACGGCAAAGCAGGTTTTGTTTTGAGCAAAATGGATGGCCGGACGAATTTAAGCCGATTGCTTTCTCTTCCCGGAATGTCGCGTCTGGAGTTGGCGCGTATTCTGAGTCAGCTTCTTGACAACGGTGTCATAGGCATGGGCTGAGATGAGCGCTGGCAATGTGTTTGTTTTGAGGTGAAGGGCTATGTTTGAGCCAAGAGGAAGGCGCTCAATGCTTCTTCTCTCCATTTGTCGAGTTTTTGGTGCAGCTCTTCTTGGCTTCCAAGGTTTTCGACAACCCACGTGGCACGTTGGCGTTTGATTTCGATGTCCATTTGGGACGTCATGCGCGCAAGGGCATGTTGTTTAGAATAGGTGTTGCGCTGCATGAGGCGTTGGAGTTGCATTTCATAAGGCGCATAAATCAACAAAGTGGCTTTCACGAAAGCATCGCCGCCGGTTTCAAAAAGCAAAGGCGCATCATAGAAGACGACAGGCATTTGCTCCGCTTCAAATTGCTGTTGTTGTTTTTTCACGAGTGCGCGAATGGCAGGATGCATGAAGGCATTGAGTTTTTGTCGTGCTTCTGAATTTTCAAACACTTCCTCCGCCAAGCGTGTGCGAAAATCCTCTGTCTGAGCTTGTGTAATTTCGGGGAAAAGAGATTTTATTTCTTGAAGGCGCTCACTGAAAACATGTTTGGCCAACAAATCCGCATCGATGATTCCAAAGCCGAAATTGCGAAGACAGCGAGCGGCCGTTGTCTTGCCTGAAGCGATGCCTCCTGTGAGACCGATAAGCGTTGTACTCATCTCCAGCCACCTATGGATAGACATGCAAAGGACAAGTCTGCTGCTTATTCTACGCGAAGGACTAGAATTTTTCGAAAGAAGACTTCATGTATTCAAAAAAATGTTTATTGCTCTCATTGTCTGTTGCTGGGCTTTTGGCCTGCCCGGCAGACAAGACAGAGGCCGGCGGCAACAGAGGGGAGAGTGCTACAAGCCACGTCGGCATTGGAGATTATGGAGACAAGGTTGTAGCTGGTGGCAAGGACAGTGGTGGTAGCGGCTGGAAAAAAGGGGGGGCTTCAGAGATTCAGGTAAAATGGAATTTAGAGAATTGGGGTTTAGGGGCGGGTGGGGGCGTTAACGTCCCTAACATTGTTGCGGAGGGTGTTAAAGCAGACGCTTCAAAGAGCCTCATTCTCGGCCACAGTCTCCAGCATATGTGGTTAACGGATTCAGCCAACGACATGGTTTCAAAAATAGACATGCGTACAGGGCGTGAATTGGCGCGCTACCGCAGTGTGAGTGCAAGAGAATGCAAAGCGGGCCAGTCTGCAGCGGAGTGTGAAGTTTCCCGGCCGGTTATTTCTGGCAATTATTACCCAAGCAGCACAGCCACAGATCATGAAGGAAACCTATGGGTAGCCAACCGTGGTGGCGGCGCCAACGATACGTCTTATCGTCCAGGTATGGTGACGAAGATTGCAGCGGACGAAAGTTTTTGCATAGACCGAAACGGGAACGGCCAAATTGACACCAGCAGAGATTTGAATGGCAACGGCATCATTGAAGACGATGAGATGGTGGAGGATGATGAGTGTGTGTTGTTTTCAACGAGGCTTTGCACGGGCAGTGCCTTGCATGAAGGAACGCGAGCCTTGGCCATTTCCGGGGGGGCAGAGGGCACGGCGGGAGATGTTTGGGCGGGCTGCTACCAAAACAAAACCGTTTATAAACTCAATTCAACCAACGGTGTGTTGGTGCAAGGCCCCATCCACCTGGGAATGAAACCTCATGGCGCCATTGTGGATGGCCACCAAAATTTGTGGTTGGCGTCGGAGGCCGCAAACCTCACTGAGGCCTACCTCCAAGGGATAGACACCCAAACGGGAAACATTCTTTTCAAAAACCACCTGGGAAATGCGGAGGGAATGCAACCGCCGGGGGTGATAGGGGCGTGCGGTTTTGACGGCATGGCCCTAGACTCCAAAGACAGGCTGTGGTTTTCCGGTTATGGGCAGCCCAATATTGCCGCGTGTTTCTATAACCCTTATGTTGCAGACAACAAATGGCGTCGCTGTCTTTTGGCCGAAGAAAATTTCAACAGTGGCCGAGGCATTGCGGTGGACGTCCATGACAATGTTTATATGTCGAGCGGCACCACTGGGCGTTTGGCGCGCTTTCGTTGGGACGATCAGCGGGAGGTGTGCGAATTTGTCCCTATGAGAGGCCCTGGAAGCTCCGGCAATGCGACACTCAACACGGTGCATTTAGGCATCGGCGACACTTTGACGGGTGTGGACTTTGACGCGGGAGGAAACCCCTGGGTGGTTGCCTTGGGCTCTGAAGTGGCTCGTTTGGATTTGGGCACTGGGGAGATTTCGCGCATGCAGCATGCGACAGAAAGCCATACGCCGCGCTACCATTCCTATTCGAATTTTATAGGCTACCAACAGAAGCCATTTAGGGCCCCCATTGGAAGCTATATGCAAACCCTAGAAGGCTGTCCGAAGCATTCCTCCTGGAAGTCGGTTTCTTGGGATGCCATTGTTCCCGTGAATACGCAGCTTGAAGTTTATGTACAAGTGGACAACACCCGAGAGGAATTGTCTTCAAGCCAGCGCTACGGTCCTTTCTCGGTTTCTCCGGCCAACCTGAGTGGAGTCCCCAAGAGCAGTTTCATGTTGCTGGAGTTCATTCTCATATCCGAAGACGGCAAGAGCTCTCCGCGCATTCACAATTATGGGATGGAATGGGCTTGCGAGCCGGTCTCCGGTTGAGGCATTTGGTTTGTGCAGCAAGTTTTCCTCCAAAGGTTTGCCTGCTGAGGGCAAGCCTTTGGAGTCTGGGCCGATAACCGTGCGAAGAGCAGGTTTTAAATTTATTCTAAATATGAATGGCTGGAATTTTGGCTGGAATTTTCCGAAGGCGAAACACATGTACTTGAAGAAGCATTTGTTGGTTTTATTGTTTCTTGTTGTTGGTTTTTTAGCTTGTCCTGCAAGCAAAACGGACACTGGCGTGAAAGGAGGGGGTGGAGAAAAAATGAACGGCAATGGGAGAGGGGAAGGAAACAGTGGCGGAGGGAACAATGGGGGTGGAAATGGGGGGAATAACGGAGGAGGAGGGGGGGGGAATGAAGGAGGCTCCTCTGAGACAAAGAAGGAGGGGAATTTATCTCACTGGGGTTTAGGAGATCCGAACGATCCAAACGTCTCCATAGACGGTGTAGAAGTCGACAGTTCCGGAAACCTTGTCATCAGCCACAGCACCTCGGTATTGAGTTTTATGTGGTTGGCCGACACAGAGAACGGGATGGTTTCGAAGTTTGATTTAAGCACGAGGCGGGAGGTAGCGCGCTACCTTTCGGTGACGAACAGAACCTGTGCTTCAGGGACATGTGTTGTTGAGCCGCGCATAACGGCCGTCAACTCCAACCCAAGCCGTACGGCCATAGACATAAACGGGAACGCATGGGTAGCGAACCGTGGTTTTGAGCGTTTGAGTTCCGTGACGAAGATTGCGGCAGACGAGAGTGATTGCATCGACAGAAACGGGAACGGGCGAATTGACACGAGCCGTCGGCAGCCTGACGGCAGCTTGACGGTGTTGCCTCTGGGCGAAGACGAATGCGTGTTGTTCACGACGCTGGTATGCAATGAGGTTTCCAAGGATGGTTCCCGCAATGGGGCACGGGCATTGGCGATTTCGAAGGGGGCAGAAGGAAGCTCCGGCGACGTATGGGTAGGCTGTTATGATGAGCAGGCGGCCTATCAGCTTAACTCAAGCAACGGTCAAATTATAGGAGGCCTTCCATCAGGGGGGCGTCCTGGTGGCCGTATTGGCTTAGGGCTAAAACCCTATGGCGCCATAGTCGACAGCAACCAAATTTTATGGCTGTCGACTTATTCAACGGATGTTTCAGACAACAGCTATGTGGGGCTTCAAGGGGTAGACACGAGGACGAGGGAGGTTATTTTCAAGAATGGAGACACGCCTGTTATGGAGAAGCCGCCGGTGGGGGGGGCGTTTACGAGGAACAACTGTGGCTCCTATGGCCTGGCCATTGACTCCAAAAACCGGGTATGGCTTGCGGGTTTTGAGGAGCAGGAATGGCCCAATCCCAACCTTGGAAGAAATGGCATCGTCTCGTGTTTCTATGAGCACGTGGCAGGGGGGCGTGGGACATGGCGTCGTTGCCAATTGAATGACAACAATCGTTTTCACGCAGGCCGAGGCATTGTGGTGGATGTCAACGACAATGTCTACATGTCGAGCGACCGTTCCAGCCGGTTGACGCGCTTTCGTTGGAATGAGCAGTTGAACGGTGGGGCAGGGGGATGTGAATTTGTCCCCATGAGAGCCCCCAACGGCACGTCTATTAACACGGTAGATTTTTCGAGTATTATTCCCTTTACCAACCCTGTTACCCGTCTGATAGGGGTGGGGTTGGATTCGGATAACAACCCTTGGACCGTTGCCAACAACCATCAAGCCATACGTGTGAATTTGAGCGATGGGACTTTGGTGCAGACGATTCGTGCGACGGGCACGGGCACGGGCAACGTGGGCAACAACAAGCCCACCTATTATACCTATTCGGACTTCACGGGCTATCAACTGAGGAACTATACGGCCCCCAGTGGAAGCTATACGCGGATAATGGAAGGGTGTGCGCGCTATTCTTCATGGAAGTCTTTCTCGTGGGAAGCTGTCGTTCCAGCGAACACGCAGTTGGAAGTTTATGTGCGGTTTGCCGACACTCGGGAGGCCTTGTCTACGGCCGAGCGGCAGGGTCCTCTTCCGGCCGTTTCGGACAATTTGAGTGGGCTGCCCAGGAGCGTCAGCACCTTCATGCAGCTGGAGTTTGTTTTGAGATCTGCCGACAGACAAAGCTCGCCAAGCATCCGTAATTATGGGATTGAATGGGCATGTGAGACGCCGCTGAATTGAGTATTGGCGTTAGGCCAGGGGGAGGGGCTGTCTTATAAAGGCAGCCCCCCTTGTTTTGTCCATAAATACGAATTATTTCAAAAGAATAAGTGAGGAGGCCCAGGGTGTATGCTTTAGGTTTCAGCAACCCATAGGTTATAGACGTACAAAGTCAGGTATTGTATTCCATAAAAATACCAAAACTTACCTAGGGCAAGCCTCATGTATTCCAAAAAACATTTGTGGATTGTGTTGTTATTAGTGGTTGGTTCTTTAGCTTGTCCGGTGGGGAGGACGGAGGGGAAAGGTGAAGGAGGAGGAGGGAATGGTGGAGGAGGAGGTGGTGGTGGAGGTAGCGGGAAGGAGGATGACTCTACAGCTCTAACCCAGGAAAAGAGTTTACCGAATTGGGGTCTAGGGGTGGGTGGTGGGGCGAACGATCCGAGCATATCCATCAGCGGAATAGGGACAGACGGTGACGGGAATTTGGTCATCAACCAGACCACGTCGGCATCGAGTTCGAACTACATGTGGTTGGCCGACACAGCGAGCGGGATGGTTTCGAAGTTTGACTTGAGCACGGGGCGAGAGCTAGCGCGCTACCGCACGACGCTGAACATTTCGTGCAACGAAGGGGAGACGCCGGAAAGCAACAACTGCACGGGGTCAGGAGTGAGCACCAGAGAAAACACAAATCCAAGTCGCACGGCCATTGACATTGCTGGAAACGCATGGGTGGCCAACCGTGGTTTTGAGCAGATCAGTTCGGTGACGAAGATTGCGGCAGACGAGAGCGATTGCATAGACCGAAACGGGAACGGCCAAATTGACACGAGCAGGGATTTGAACGGCAACGGCGCCATTGAAGCCGATGAGATGGTGGAGAATGACGAGTGTGTATTGTTCACGACGCCGGTATGCAATGCGGTTATCAAGGAGAACTACCGTAATGGGGCACGTGCGTTGGCGATTTCGAAGGGGGTGGAGGGGACAGCAGGAGATGTATGGGTAGGGTGTTATGACGAGGGTGCAGCCTATCAGCTCAATTCAAGCAACGGTCGGATTGAGCGAGGCCCCATTGCGCTGGGGATATATCCCTATGGTGCCATTGTTGATGGCAACCAGAACGTGTGGATGAGCAGCTATCCCAATGCCAGGCTTCAGGGTGTGAACACGACAACCGGAGCTGTCATAAACGTCAACAGAAATGGGGTCCCTGTGCCCATAGATTCCACAATCCCCAACTGCAGCTCCTATGGTTTGGCTGTCGATCCAGACAACCGAATTTGGCTTGCAGGCATTGGCTATCCTGGTGCGGTTGCCTGTGCCTATGATCACTATGCCGCAGGTGGACCCCGATGGCGCCGCTGCGAGCTCAACCCCGGCAACTTCAGCAGTGCTCGTGGAATTGTGGCAGATGTTGACGGCAACATTTATATGTCGAGCCACGCCACTGGGCATCTCACCCGTTTCCGCTGGGATGACGCCAACAATTCTTGCCGCATTGTCCCTTTTGTTGTGGGGCAAAGAACAGAGAACACAATCCACCTGGACATTGGCGACAGTCTCTTGGGTGTGGGCTTTGACGCAGAAGGAAACCCTTGGACGGTTGCGCTGGGCAATCGAGCAGCGCGAGTGAATTTGAGAGATGGGAGCATCCTGCGAACGCAGCCTGCAAATGCTTATTATCCGAGTTATTATACCTATTCAGACTTTACGGGCTATCAACTGAAGAACTTTACGGCCCCCCGTGGAAGCTACACGCAGACCCTGGCAGGCTGTGAGCGCTATTCTTCTTGGAAGTCCATTTCTTGGGAGGCCAGCGTTCCAGCGAACACGCGGCTTGAAGTTTATGTGCGCGTAGCCAATAGCCAAGCCGAATTGGCTTTGGCCTATCGCCACGGTCCCTTCACAACGTCTCCAGTCGATTTGAGTGGAATCCCCAAGAGCAGCCTCATGCAGTTGGAATTTGTTCTCATATCTGAAGATCGCCAAAGCACGCCCAGCATCCATGGGTATGCATTGGAGTGGGCATGCGAGCAGCCGCTTAATTGAGTATGTTGGTTTATGTGGTACCTTCCAAGGGCAAGCGTTTCTTTGAGGGCTTGCCTATGGAAGTCAGCCTCTTAGCTATAGGCTCTCGGTCAAGTTCAATATTTTTGTTTTTCAGAAAACAGTGAAAGCCTAAAATATCGCCGAAGAAAGCATTGACCTCTTTGAGCCAAAAGAAGGAGAATGGTGAATATGTTGAAATCAATGCGGGATTTTTTACCATTTGTTTTTATAGGTGCGGCGTTGTTGTTGGGGTGCAACTGCGACGACGATAATAAGAAGTGCAGTGGGACAAGTTGCACATGCACAGGTACTGACGGTGTCTGCTCGGGTTCGGTTTGTGAATGCAAGGGTGCTGACTGCACATGCTCAAGCGGGGATGCGTCATGCTCAGGCCCCGATTGTGTGTGCTCGGACTCCGGTTGTTCATGCACAGGTCCCCAGTGCGAATGCACAAGCGAAGACTGTCGTGAATGCGACACTCCTGCCTGTCAGGAAGAGCCATGTGAAGAAGGGGATGAGAACTGCCACCAGAGGATAGAGGACCCGTTCCGTGGGACAAAGACTCAGGGCAAGGATGGGGGTTGGGGAATAGGAACAGGTGATGTGGAGATGGAGGGCATAGACACCAGTGGCGGCAACATTACGCTCCACCCCAACGGGACAGGTGAAAACTTTGACTACATGTGGTTGGCCAACACAGAGGGGGGTTATGTTTCCAAATATGACACCAGAACCGGCGAAGAAAAGGCGCGCTACCTCGTCATATACCCTCGTGGGTGCAGGCCAGGCTCAGGTGCAGGTTGCACCACGCAAGACAATGGCCTCGTGGATGCGGGTGGTCCCATTGGAAGAGACGGGCTCGCCGGTTTGCAACCCAGCCGCACAGCCATTGACTACAATGGGGATGCCTGGGTGGGCAACCGCTCTGTCATTAATGTAGGCCAGGCAGGGAGCGGCGTCAAACATGCCTCGGTGACGAAGATTGCCAACCACACATCGCGTTGCCGCAACGGCGCCCATGCAAAAACCAGTGAAGACACCAATGGGAACGGCGTGATTGACGACGACGAATGGTATCATCCAGGGCATCCCGATTGGCAGGGTTGGGACAACCTGGCCAGTTATGACGACTGTGTGCTGTTCACGACACCTGTTTGCAACTCCATTGGACAACCGACAGCTTCCCATGAAAACGCAGGGGTTCGGGCTTTGGCCGTTGCGCAAGGCAGCGCCTCTGGAGGAGATGCGTGGGCAGGCTGTTGGTCGGACAGCACCCTGGTGCGTTTGAATGGGGATACGGGGCGCACGATGAACACGGCTCAACTGGACATTCGTCCCTATGGAGCCATTGCCGACCAGAGTGGGCGTGTTTGGGCGGTTCAGAAAGAAGCGGTTGGAATGATTTATGTCAACAACGGTCAACCAAGCCACCAAACAGCTAACTTTTATTTTGCTCTACAGTCTGTGAATGCGAACACCAATGATGTTTCTGCGCTGGTTGCTCCCTCCGCTGGCTCTGATGCTTATGCCTGGTGCAGCGCTTATGGCATAGGCATCGACGGAAGCGGGCGCATTTGGTTGGGTGGCCGTTTCACAGAAGGGATTCAAATTTGCCGTTATGATCCGCGAGACAACACGTGGTGGCATTGGGGAATGAGCGCGGAACCCCACACGAACACGGGAGAGCCTTTTGGTTCGGCGCGCGGCATTGCTGTGGATACCAGAGGCTGGGTTTATTTTTCAGGCAATGGCATTGGCAGATCTGTCGGTGGGGTTGGAGGGAATTTCGATGCCACACATTGGCCTTTGACACGTTCACAGCTGATGGTCATCGACTCCAACAATCCCAATGATCCCATCATACCTTTCGATCTGGATGGCACCGGGCAAAACTTGGTGAGGGCTTATGACGACAGCAATGAAACCGGTGCGATAGGTGTGGGCATCGACACAGGCAACAACGTTTGGATGGTCAACCATACAGGCACAGCCGTTCAGTTTCGACCTGACCATGATGCAAGAGTTGTCAGGCTTGGCCTCAACACACGCCAAGTGTTTGACACCGCTAACCCTAGGCCTAGCCCTAATGGTTTAGCTTCAGGTTTATATACCTATTCCGACTTTACCGGCTATCAACTCAGGAACTATGCTTCACAAGGCCATTTCACGCGCTATTTTGAGGCCTGCCCCAATATAACGGGAAGACCTGTTTGGTATGGGCTTGTTTGGAAAGGACGCGTTGCCTCAGAGGATGCGATTCGTGTGGAAGTCCGTTTCGGCAGCAGCAAAGCCACCTTAGGTCCAGGAAGCTTTCCTCCCGCGGAGAGCATTCAATGGGAAAACGCACAATGGTTCAGCATCGATTTTGGTGCTCAGCTGTCCAATGGAATGGAAGTCACCTTCCACCTGACAGCCGTGGAAGGCCAGCCGCCTCCTGTTTTGGAAGACTTTATGGTCTATAGTGAATGTGGGGGCAACCTAGGCTAGCCTGTTTTTAAAGCAGCAGCCCGCAAATGCGGGTTGCTGTTTGCCCCACTCATTGCTAAAGCCAAGGGGATGCGTTTTGTCCGCTTGGCTTTGTTTTTTGGGCTGCCTTTGTGTGGGGTATCTTGGGTTTTAGCCGATGATTTTGTGGGCCCGGAAGCCTGTCAGTCTTGCCACCCCCAAGCCTATGCCCAATGGAAAGCCTCCGCGCATGCCCGTGCGATGGAGGGGCTCAAACCCGAGCAGCGCAAAGACTCGCGTTGCCTTTCGTGCCATGCGCCGGCTTGGACGAGCCAAGCTCAACCGGGGGTAGGCTGTGAGTCTTGCCACGGGGGAGGCCAGCATTATTCCAAAGCTTATGTTATGAAGGATGAGGAGCTTTCACGCTTGGTAGGGCTGGTGGACCCCTCCGAAAAGACATGCCGCAGTTGCCATGATGGGTTTGAGCCTTCCGTTGAAGGATTTGACTTCAAGAAAAAATTGAAGGCCATTGAGCATTGGACGCATGGAAGCCAACTCCCTTAACAAACTCAAAGTGCTGAAAGCCGACTTTGTGGTGTCGGCGACTCAAGCCGCGCATTTTCCTCCGCCTGTGTTGCCCGAGGTTGCCTTTGTCGGACGCTCCAACGTAGGCAAGTCCTCGTTGTTGAATGTATTGACCGGCAAGTCCAAGTTGGCGCGTGTTTCACGTACGCCGGGGAGGACGCGGCTGATTAATTTTTTCGAGATAGAATTATACAGGGGCCTACAAAAGCTTCGTCTACGCCTGGTAGACTTACCCGGCTATGGCTATGCTAAGGTATCCAAAGCCGAAAGTGAAAACCTTCGGCAAATGCTAAGGGGTTATTTGCAGCGTGGCCCTTGCCTTCAAGTGCTGGTTTGGTTGATAGATGCCAAAGTAGGGCTAACAGCGGTGGACATGCAAATATTGGAGCTGCTGGAAGAAAATCCCGCACGTCTTCTGCTGGTTGCCACGAAAACCGACCAATTGCCCAAGGCCCAGAGAAAGGTGCAACTGGGGCGTATTGCAAGCGCTTTGGAACTCCCTCTGGAGGCCGTTTTTGCTGTGTCCGCCAAAGAGGGGTGGGGGCTTGAGCCCCTTTGGGAGAACCTTCTTCCGTCGCTGACATTTTCTCAACCATAGGCTGCAAATAAGCCTCCACGCCCCCTCTTCATGGGGTAGAATTTTTTTGTGGATAATGCCCCTTTAAAACTGCGTCAGATTCAAACCCTCCCCCTGTCTCGCCAAGCGGATGCTTTGCTTGAAAACCCCCAAGCCTTGCAGCGTTTTCCTGCGGAAGAACTCTATGGGTTGATACGCCACCTGGGCCTCGAAGACGCTTTGGAGTTGCTACAAAACACAAGCCCTGCGCAATTTTGTGCCCTCATGGATTTTGCAGCCTGGAGGGGTGACCGTCTGGAGTTGGCTTCGTTGATGGAGTGGCTGGAGGCGGCCCTAGGGGAGGACGAGGAGGCTTTTTTTTCCAAGCTACAGGGTTTAGATTTAGAGATTTTAGAGCTTATTTTCCGTAGGGCCGTCCACATAAAACCAGCAGACGAGCCGGAGGACCCCACTTTGGAATTTCTGGAGATGGGGGAGGGGGGGCTACGTTTGGAGTTTTTGCTAAAGGGCAACTCGCAGCATGTTTTACGCCGTATAGCTGAAATATGGATGGGGAAAAACGCGCTTGAGTTTTCGCGCTTTTTGGAGGCGGTACGTTGGAATTTGCCTTCAGAGTCCGAGGAAGCGGCTTTTTCATTTCGCAATGCGCGTTTGGAGGACTTGGGTTTTCCGCCTCGCGAGCGTGCCGTTTCACTCCTCGCTTGGGTGGATGTGAAAGCCTACCTCCTGGCGCCTCAAGAGCCCTCTTTGGCAGAGGCCGGTGAAGACTTGCTTGAAGAAGGGTTTAGGGCCCTAAGCGAGGGTGAACGTGGGCAGCTTGAAGCGCAGGCCCGCTATTTGGTGAATGCTTTTTTGGTAGCCGAAGGGGCGGAGCCGGGGGATAGCGAAGCCATTTATGACTTAAGCCGCCAGGCGCGGGACTACCTTAATTTAGGGTTGCACTACATGACTTCGGGCAAGCGCTCTCTTATTGTGAAGGCGCAGCAGCAATTTGGGTTAAGAAGTATTTTTCAGGTAGGCTTATCTTTAACATTGGATTTAAAGCGTGAATTGGAGCGTCTACGCAAGGAGCCCCATGCGCAGTGGCAAAAGTTATGGTGGACGATGGATGCCCTATACCCCCTGTTGTCAGCCATAGACGCCAAGCGCCCCCTGTTGTGGAGGGAGGGGCAAAAAACCATGTTGAAGACTTTGGCGGACATTGCTTTTGCGGAGGCGCAGCTTGAGAAGGCCCGGCGGCAAATGGCCATTATGGCCATCCTCCACCGGAATGAGCCACACAAAGCCCTCTTGCCTTTTGGCGTAGAGCTTGAGCTTCTTCGGCCTGAGCGTTTTTTTTGCTCCGCGGTGGCGCATTTTGTTTTTGAGGGGAAGGTTTTGGCCGAGCCTTTTGCTCCAGACAACGTCAAGCATTTGGAAGCGAAGCTTTGCGTTTCAAGTTTTGCGGAATTGGCGCAAGCCTTTGCGCATGCCATGTCCTTGGAGGGCGCTGTGTTTGAAGAAGCCAAGGAGATGGCCCTGGCTTGCCTGCATGGGTTGCGTGCAGAATGTGACGCCGGCAAAGACAAGCGAGGAAGTCTTTCCCCGCAGGATATTTTTTGTCTGCCGATGAGAAGTTTGCCTTTGCAGCAGGGGAAGGTTTAATAACGGGGGGCGGAGGTTTGTCTAACGTCATAATTCATATAGCCCCCGGGGTTTAGAGAGAAGTTTTCGGAGAGGGCGTCGTTGCCGTGTTTGACGAGCAGCTGATGGTCTCCTTCCCAAAGCTCTATGTCGCCCATGGGGGCTTTGCCTTTGAGGGTGCCGTCCACCCAAATTTCGGCGCCTGTTGGAGCGCTGACATTCAGGGTACCCTTTTCGAGTTGAACATTCAGACTCAAGCTTTGTCCGGCCCTCAAGTCCACGTTTCGCCGTATGCGTATACCGGCGCTTTTGTTGGAGAGCACGAGGGTAGACTTACCAGGGGGCAGGGAGATTTGGGCAGGGGTTTTACCCAGCAATTTACCTTTAAAGGAAATATTCAAAGGTATTTCGGATTGGAGGGTAACTTGGGCCGGAGGGGAGGCTGTTTTAGCAGATGTTTTGGTGGAAGGGGTGGGGGGTGATTTTGTTTTAGCCATGGAGGTAGAGGAGGGGGCAGGTTTTTCCTTTTCCAGGGCAGGGGGGGGGGGGGGTGGGGGGGGGGGGGGGCCGACGGCCGGACCGCCCACGCCTTTGGACCCTTGGGTTTG
>Ga0123356_10002199_pt1 | contig 20987 bp, 12 predicted proteins | sample TergutEmb28metaG_2_FD_92546 | JGI IMG/M metagenome (GOLD analysis project Ga0123356, IMG submission 92546) | Embiratermes neotenicus P3 segment gut microbial communities from Petit-Saut dam, French Guiana - Emb289 P3 | ecosystem: Host-associated > Arthropoda: Insects > Digestive system > Gut ... | reverse complement strand
AAGAGTGTCGTTCCGGTCATCATCGAGGGCCTGCGTCGGCTCGAATACCGCGGCTATGATTCGGCGGGCATCGCCGTCAGCGGCAATGGCAACTGCCTCGAGGTTCGCCGTGCCGAGGGCAAGTTGCGGAACCTGGAAGAGGCCATCCGCAACAAACCGCTCGAGGGAACCTACGGCATTGGGCATACGCGATGGGCCACTCATGGTCGCCCGACAGAAGAAAACGCGCACCCTCATCGCGATTGCACCGGAAAGATCGTGGTCGTTCACAATGGGATCGTCGAGAACTACCTCAGCCTGAAGAAGAAGCTGGCCGAAGAAGGACACAAGTTCACGACCGAGACCGACACCGAAATCATCGCCCATCTGATCGAGAAATATTCTCAGCCATCCGGAAACGGACACCGCCAGTCTCTGGAGTCTGCCGTGCGCAAGACGGTAAAGGAAATGAGCGGCGTCTTCGCGCTCGCCGTCATCTCTACCGATGAGCCTAACAAGATCGTGGCCGCGCGCAACGGTCCCCCGGCGGTCATCGGACTCGGCAACGACGAATATTTCGTGGCCTCGGATGTCCCCGCCATTCTGCATCACACGCGCGACATCTTTTTCCTGGCCGATGGCGACATGGCGGTGGTCACTCCAAACGGTGTCGAACTTACTGACTTCGACGGGCGCCCGGTTTCGCGCAAAATACAACACGTCACCTGGGACCCTATCCAGGCGGAAAAAGGCGGCTTCAAGCATTTCATGCTCAAGGAAATCTACGAGCAGCCGCGCGCCGTACGCGATACCACGTTGGGACGGGTATCCCAGACCACCGGGCGCATTTTTCTCGAGGAGATGGAGATCTCCGAAGCCGAGTTCCGCGCCGCCACCAAAATCAACATCATCGCTTGTGGAACCAGCTGGCACGCCGGACTGGCCGGCAAGTTCATGATCGAGTCGCTCGCCCGCGTGCCCGTGGAAGTGGACTATGCCAGCGAGTGGCGCTATCGCAATCCCATCGTCGATCCCAACACGATCACGCTCGTGATTTCGCAGTCCGGCGAGACTGCCGATACCATTGCCGCGCAGCGGGAAGCAAAATCCAAAGGATCGAAGACGCTCGCCATCTGCAATGTTGTCGGGTCGATGATTACCCGCGAAGCCGCGGGCACGATCTACACCCACGCCGGCCCGGAAATCGGCGTCGCGTCAACCAAGGCGTTTACCGGACAACTGACGGCCCTCTATATTTTCGCGATGTACCTGACGCAGGTGCGGGACGTGATGTCTCTCGAACAGTCGCGCGCTGCGATGCTCGAACTCACGCGGATCCCGGCCAAACTTGAAAGCATTCTCAGCCACGATCAAGCCTGCGACGACCTGGCCAAGGTGTACCAGAAAGTCCACGATTTTCTGTTTCTGGGCCGGGGCATTCACTATCCCATTGCCCTCGAAGGCGCGTTGAAGCTCAAAGAGATTTCCTACATCCACGCCGAAGGATATCCGGCGGGCGAAATGAAACATGGCCCCAACGCCCTGATCGATGAGAATCTGCCGGTCGTGATTATCGCCACCCGCGACGGGAACGATCCAGAATCGGTTCTGCGCTACGAAAAGACCATTTCGAACTTGAAGGAGGTGAAAGCGCGATCCGGTGTCGTGATCGCGCTGGCCACGGAAGGCGACGAAGAAATCAGAGAGTCCGCGGACCATGTCCTTTATATCCCGCCCGCACCCGAGGAGCTCTCGCCCATCCTCGAGATCGTTCCCCTGCAGTTGCTGGCCTATCACATTGCCGTCCGCCGCGGCTGTGACGTGGATCAGCCAAGGAACCTAGCCAAGTCCGTCACGGTCGAGTGAGCGGAGGCATCGACCCAGCCGCGCAGACAGGGTTGCCCAACTCTTCACCTGCCAGGCCGAAGGACGCGTCTGAGCTGCAACCAGACTGTCATCAAAGCTGCGATCCCGGCGAACCAGATCGCAAACGCGGTGTCTACCACCCACCTCGGCGCCGCTCCCACGCGTCCGAGCAGAAATGGCAGAAAATTCCACGTCGTGATGTGCACATAGTCCCACGGGTCCTGTCCCATGGCTTCTGTGTTCATTCCCCACGCATCCATCTTCCCCAGAGCGAACGCCACAATGTTCTTAAACCGCAGCGCAATCACAAAGGTCGGATGCCCAAAGGTTTCCATTTGGTAGTACTCCAGCGGCAGCCAGAACATGAGCGAAGCGATCTGAATCATGAAGCCGGCGGCGACCAGCATCACCCCAACCGGCCAGACCCAGGGGCTGAGATTCCGGCGATATCTGAGGAGCAATGGCACGCTGACCAGGGCCACCATCTCGACCGCCGTCGCAACGTAGCGGTCTCCCCAGGAAAAATCTCCTGCCCAGTATGTGTAGCGTGCGTAGAAGCATAGGTAGGCGATCAGCAACAGAAGGGATGCGATCGCGTATGCCCGAACCTCAACCTCCAGCCGTTTCCACAACAACACGAGGAGAAGCAGAGCCAGAACCAGCAGAGGGTCGAACAAAAAGATCGATTTCTCCGGCTTGAACAGAGCTCCCCAAACTCCCTCATGCAGGGGCGTGCTCCAGGGAAAGTTCGCGGGAAGAGTCGGATCCTCGAGACGCGACTCCCGCGCGAAGATTGGAATGTAAGTTCCAGTCCATGAGCCGAAGCGATAGAAGTTGTAGTAGCGCTCCACTATGCCGAATACGCAGTAGACTGGAATGGCAACCTTGGAGTAATCGACCAGGCGGTACCGGATCTCGCCGCCGCTTGTACCTTCAAGCCACAACACGGTCAGCAGAAAAATTCCCGCTGCGACCAAGTCGAGCCCCGTCGTGATCCGGGTCAGCAGATTCAGCCCCAGCGCCGCCGAACCCACCAGCAATGCTCCGAGACTCCTCGTCCTCAGCCACTCGAACTGATACGAGAACCCGATCAACGTCAGCAGCATGATGTAGTTGTTTTCCTGCATGTTCTGCGTGTAGTGCAGATGCGTGGTCGCGACGAGCAGAGCGAGCACGCCGAAAATCGATGCCCTCACTTCAAAACCCAACTGCCGCAAAAAGCGAAACGCGATCCATGCCGTCAGCACGTTCAGCCAGATATTGGTGATGTAGCTGACAAAAATGCTGCGCACGGCCGGATCGTCCTGGTATCCGGAAAACATGTGCCAGGAGGCGATCCAGGTGCCAACCAGGTCTGCGGGAAGCAGGAGCAGGGATTGCCCAATGCCATACCAGCTGAAAATTTGCCCACCGCGCCCGTGCAATCCGAACTCGGGATATTCGTTGGGGAAGACTTGCGGCTGCGAAGTCCAAAGCCAGTGCGCCGTCTGCAGCCGATGCATGGTGTCGGCGGTCCCCAGTTCGCCCGATTGCACCACGAAGGCGAGCAGCCCCGCCGTGAGACACAATAGAAATAAAGGATCCCGCAACCGACTCCCCAGGCCTGAGATCATCGATTTGGATGGTAATACAAAGCCGGCGTCCAACCTCGGGCCCGAGAGCTCGCCTTTGAGCTCAGCCCCGGAAGATCGCTGATTGGGCGGGCCGGAGTCCGAGGTCGGCTTTCTGCGATAGACTATTGCGAAAAAGACATGTCTTACTGTTCCTCTTGCGGCACAGAACTATCTCCCAACGTACGCTTTTGCTCTTTGTGCGGGACGCCAGCTCCCAGCACACGAGTCTCGTCTCCGAGGCCGGTCGTGGACCACACGGACGACATGGGGGCGACCATCGACTATGAGGCGACCGCAGCTTCGCCGCTGCCACCGCGACCGCCATCCTCGTCGCCATCGCACGTCTCGGCGGCCGCAGCATTCCTGCTCACCGAAGGACGCTTTCTCCCCGGACGGCTCATCGCGGGACGCTACCGCATCATCGCGCTGCTGGGAAAAGGTGGCATGGGCGAGGTTTATCGCGCCGACGACCTTACTCTCGGCCAAACGGTCGCGATGAAGTTTTTGCCGGAGGAAGCCACGCGAGACCAGGGTTTGCTCGAGCGCTTCCGCACTGAAGTTCGCACCGCCCGCAAGGTTTCCCATCCCAACATCTGCCGCGTCTACGACGTCGGAGAGGTCGACGGACAAACGTTCTTCACCATGGAGTACGTCGACGGCGAAGACCTGGCGTCCTTGCTTCGCCGCATCGGACGTCTGCCACACGACAAAGCTGTCGAAATTTCCCGTCAGCTCTGCGCCGGCCTCGCCGCCGCACACGCCAAAGGCGTCCTACATCGCGATCTGAAACCGGCCAACATCATGCTCGATGGCCGGGGACAGGTCGTCATCACGGACTTCGGCCTGGCAGGCCTGGCAGACGACATCCGTGGCCCCGAGGTCCGCAGCGGTACTCCGGCCTACATGTCGCCCGAGCAGATCGCCGGCACAGAAGTCACCATGCGCAGCGACATCTACGCGCTGGGACTTGTGCTGTACGAGGTATTCACGGGCAAACGTGCCTTCGCCGAGAAACCGGCCGGCGTCCGGGACGGACAAGACCATACGCCCAGCCGTCCGTCCTCGGTGGTGAAAGATCTCGACCCCATCGTGGAGAAAGTAATTCTGCGCTGCCTCGAAGTCGATCCTGGTTTCCGCCCGGCAAACGCGCTGGCCGTCGCAGCCGCTCTGCCCGGTGGCGACCCTCTCGCCGCCGCCCTCGCCGCCGGCGAAACCCCTTCTCCGCAACTGGTCGCCGCTTCCGGCGAGTCCGAAGGATTCCGTCCTTCCGTGGCCATCGCGATCTTCGCCGCAGTTCTGCTTGGACTCGCGCTCTGCGTCTATTACGGAATTCACTACAGCGCCTATGAGAGGATGGCGCTTGAAATGACGCCCGAGGTACTGACCCAGAAGGCTCACGAGATGGTGGCTCACCTCGGATATCCCGGCCGTCCCGCCGACAGTGCGTTCGGTCTTGACACCGATGACGATTTCGAGGACTGGGTCGAGAAGAACGACAAGCCGCATCCCGATTGGAACAAAGTTCTTGCCGCCCGTCCTTCCTTGCTGACGTACTGGTATCGGCAGAGCCCTGACGACATGGTGGCTACCGGATTCCACGACAGTCTGCTGACACCGGGCGTGCTTCAGCAGAAGACGGATCCGCCGACTGTCACGTCGGGGATGATCAATCTGCAGCTAGACCCGCACGGCCGCCTGACCTACTTTCAGGCGATTCCACCGGAAAAGCTGGCCAACGACAAAGCTGGCACGCATCAACAGGCCGCAGTGCCTTATGACTGGAATATTTTGTTTAACGCGGCCGGTTTGGATCCCACAAAATTCCAGCCCACGCAGCCAATTTGGAACTCTCTCGCTTCTCCTGACGCGCGCATGGCATGGACCGGAGCCTGGCCGGGCACGACTCGCCCCCTGCGCGTGGAAGCGGCGTCGGTTCAAGGTAAGCCTGTATTCTTCCGCCTCATCGGGGACTGGACCAAGCCCGATCGCATGGTCGACACCGAAAAGAAGTCTTTTGGCCGACAGGCGCAGAGAGTCCTCTTCTTCCTGATCCTGTTCGGGCTCGGGGGAGCCGCTTTCCTCGCCCGCAGGAATTACCTTCGCGGCCGCGGTGACCGCGAGGGTGCGCTGCGTCTGGCGATCGTCATGTTCTTGCTGTTAATGGCCCTTTTCGCATGCCGAGCCCATTTTGCGACTTTCGGCGACGCGGTAGGGCTCACCATCATAGCCGTGAGCACAGCGTTATTCCTTTCGGGGGCGATGTGGGTGCTCTACATGGCGATCGAACCTTGGGTCCGGCGGCAGTGGCCGAAGTCGATCATCTCGTGGACCCGGCTCCTGGCGGGCAGCTGGCGCGATCCGGTCGTAGGACGCGACATTCTCCTCGGGGTCGCTCTGGGTATGGTCTGGATTCTCATCTTCGCGATCCGCTCCATCCCAGTCATGCACATGGGCGGGTCTCCGGCACTGGGCTCAGTCGATGCGCTGCTTGGCGGCCGCGCCGCACTCGGCGGGTGGCTGTACCGCTGGCCCGAGTCGATTCAGCTCACCCTGATTTTCTTCCTCATGTTCTTTGGGTTAAAGGTAGCTTTGCGCAAGGAGTGGATCGCCGCCATCGTCTTTGTTGTCATCTTTGCGGTGCCACCAGCATTAAACAGTTCTCACGTGAAGATCGATCTTCCCACCATGATCCTCGTCTACTCCATCGCGCTGCTGATCGTCATTCGGTTTGGCCTGGTGCCGTTGGTGGTTGCGATCTTCACCATCAACATGATGGCCAACGTTCCCTTCTCCGCCGACTTGTCTACCTGGTACATGACTACCTCGATTTTGGCGTTGCTGAGCGTCGTGGCCATCGCGGCCTGGGGCTTCTATCACTCTCTCGGCGGCCGGCCTTTGTGGAAGGTTGAGATGGAGTAGAACTGCGCGGTTGTCCCACTGCCAAGGAATCTGCATTCGTAAACTCAAAGTCCAACCTCCGAAGCCCGAAGCCCTCCGAACGCGGTAGACTGTTGCGGGGAAAAAGTCATGCCGTTCTGTTCTTCGTGCGGCGTCGAAATACTATCCAACGTTCGCTTCTGTTCTTCCTGCGGCGCCCCGGCATCCAGCGCACGGGCGTCGTCTCCGCGGCCTGTCCTGGCGACGAGCGACGAAATGGCGACCATCGACTATGAGGCGACTGCAGCTTCGCCGCTGCCTCCACGTCCGGCCTCGTCGTCCCCGTCCCACATCTCCGCGGCGGCAGAATTCTTGCTGACCGAAGGCCGTTTTCTCCCCGGTCGCCTTATTGCCGGACGCTACCGCATCATCGCGCTGCTCGGAAAAGGCGGCATGGGCGAGGTCTACCGTGCCGACGATCTCACGCTCGGCCAGACCGTCGCCATGAAATTCCTCCCGGAAGAAGCCACGCGCGAGGAGGGTCTGCTCGAGCGCTTTCGCAACGAAGTCCGCACGGCCCGCAAGGTTTCCCATGCCAACGTCTGCCGCGTCTACGACGTCGGAGAAGTTGACGGACAAACCTTCTTCACCATGGAGTACGTTGACGGTGAAGACCTGGCATCCCTGCTCCGCCGCATTGGACGTCTTCCGCCCGACAAGGCCGTCGAGATCTCCCGCCAGCTCTGCGCCGGGCTGGCCGCCGCGCATGGCAAGGGCGTCCTGCATCGCGACCTCAAGCCCGCCAACATCATGCTCGATGGCCGCGGCCAGGTCGTGATCACCGACTTTGGTTTGGCCGGCCTCGCCGACGACATCCGCGGACCCGAAGTGCGCAGCGGCACTCCCGCCTACATGTCTCCCGAGCAGATCGCCGGCACAGAAGTCACCATGCGCAGCGACATCTACGCGCTAGGCCTCGTGCTTTACGAAGTTTTCACCGGCAGGCGTGCCTTCGCAGAGAAAACTGCAGGCGTTCTTCAAGCGAACAGTGACCGGACACCCAGTCGCCCGTCTTCGGTTGTGAAAGATCTCGACCCTATGGTCGAGAAGGTGATTCTCCGCTGCCTCGAAGTCGACCCCGCGGCCCGCCCGTCCAACGCGTTGGCCGTTGCCGCTGCGCTTCCCGGAGGCGATCCCCTAGCGGCAGCCTTGGCCGCCGGTGAAACCCCTTCGCCGCAAATGGTTCGAGCGGCGGGCGAAACAACGGGACTCTCTCGTCCGCTTGCGACGGCTCTTCTTATAGCCACACTGGTGGGATTGTTGGTGGGAGTGTATCTGACCGTCCGCTACAGCGCAGTCGAGAGAATGCACCTCGAGGCGACGCCGGAAGTGCTGGAGCATAAGGCTCGCGACATCGTGACCAGCGCCGGCTACCCGGAGAAGCCTGCCGATCGTGCGTTTGGTTTCGACTACGACACCGATCTAGAAAATGCGGTCGAAAGGGAGAAGGCGCCCAATTGGGACCAGGTGCTTACCGGGCGTCCCAGCATGCTGTTCTTCTGGTACCGGCAGAGTCCGGAGGTGCTCGATCCCATGGACTATACGGACTTTCTTCTGGTCCCTGGAATTGTGCAGGACGAGGTCCCTCCGACCACCCTGTCCGGAATGGTGAATCTAAAGCTCGATGCCCGCGGCCGGCTCATTTACTTCCAGGCGATCGCGCCGCAGAAGGACCCGTCTGTCCGACAGGCTGCGACGCCGGACTGGAGCCCACTATTCGCGGCTGCGGAAATCGATTCTTCGAAGCTGCAGGTGGCCGAGCCACACTGGACCTCGCTGGGCGCTGCCGACACGCGGGCGGCATGGACCGGTCTATGGCCCGGGTCTAACCGGCCGCTGCGAGTGGAAGCCGCAGCCTGGCGAGGTAAGCCGGTGTTTTTCGCGCTGATCGGCGACTGGAACAAACCTTGGCGCATGGTGTCTGAGAGCACAGCGGAACAGAGAAAAAACGAAACCGGCCAGGTGATCGGAGTGCTGGTCTTAATCTTCTTCCTGGTCAGCGGCGCGCTGCTCGCCCGCCGTAACTGGCGCCACGGACGTGGAGATCGCGAAGCCGCTCTCCGTTTGGGTGTAGTCATGCTGGTACTGGAGATTCTGTTGTGGGCCTCCCATTCGCATATGGCCGCCGGTTTCCAGACCTTCGGTTACTTGATGCTCGCCATTGGCGCCGGGCTCTTGTGGGGCGCCACCATGTGGATGCTCTATCTGGCTGTCGAGCCCTGGATTCGCCGCAGCTGGCCGCAAGCCATCATTTCCTGGAGTCGACTTGTGTCTGGCCAACTGCGCGACCCCATGGTGGGACGCGACATTTTATTCGGCGTGGCTTTTGGGGCGCTCTGGATCGTCATCCTTACCCTCACTTACATACCGCTGGCGCGAATGGGTGGGGCACCGCCGATCTATTCCCCGGCATATCTGCTCGGTGGACGCCATGCTGTGGGGCGCATGTTGTGGCAGGTTCCTTTCTCGATTTTTGGGACGCTGCAGTTCTTTTTCCTGCTGCTCGGGCTCAAGGTGCTGCTGGAATTTCTGTTCCGATTGATTCACCTTAAAGTGGCGCACACCGATTGGATTGCAGCCCCCTTCTTCGTTGCCATTCTGGTGGGAATACGAAGTTTCGGGCTCCCGCATCCCTCCGTGCTGGTGCCCGCTCTGGTCGTGATCTTCGCCATTCTGTCGGTGATCGTGGTGCGCTTCGGGCTGGTGCCGCTCGCGGTGGCAGCCTTCACCATCGACATGTTCCTCAAGGTCCCCTTCACCGCGGATTTCTCCGCCTGGTATTTCGGTTCAACCATTTTGGCACTGCTCACTCTCGTGGCCTTGGCAGGCTGGGGCTTCTACCACTCGCTCGGCGGCCAGCCATTGTGGAAGGTGGAGATGGAACTCCGGGATCCTAAGGAGCGGTCCCGCACCATCGCTTGACCGGCACCCCTTTTCGCCCTAGCATCCTAAAAACCCGCGCTGGAGGTTGCCGATGCGACCGGTTTTCATTTTTGCTCCACTTTTCCTGCTGGGCGCAATATGGCTTCTTCCAGCCCAAGTTCAAGCCCAAGATCCAAAGCAGGAGCAACCGCCGCAACCGCGATCCGTGAACCCGTCCCGCGACGGTGGCGTGCGCGAAGTCCTCGAAAGCATCGTTATTCCTCCGATTCCAAACGCGCCCTTCACCGCGACTCTCGACACCGAATGGGTCCGATATGCAGGCGAGGGAGCGACCATCACGATGGTCAACGAGCGCCACATCGCCCGCGACGGGCGCGGCCGCATCTACGAAGAGCGCTGGTACCTCGTTCCCAAAAACGGCAAGGTCAAATCCACGATGAACTGGATTCAGATCGCCGATCCCAAACAGCACACGCTTTACAACTGCAGTACCGCGCGTCACATTTGTGAACTCAAGCGCTACGATCCCGTGGACGATCTAGCAGCAGCGAAGCCCCTCAAGCCTGTCTCTCCGAATGCCCGGGAACACAATCCCGTCACTCTCGAAGATCTCGGGAACAGCGCCATTGCCGGGATCGAGACTCTGGGGAGACGAGAAACGACTGCGATTGAGCCCGGAGAGGTCGGAAATGATCAGCCCCTCACTGCCACCAGCGAGTATTGGCACTCGCAGGAACTGGGTCTCAATCTTCTCTCCATCCGCACCAGCCCGATGTTCGGAAAGCAGACCTTCACCATCACCGAGTTGACTGCCTCCGAGCCGGACCCGCAACTCTTTGAACTGCCCGCCGGCTACAGAGTCATGGACCAGCGAAAAAACCCTCCGATCTCGTGGTAGGCGCGACGACTTTGGAGCGCAGCCGACTCTCTGAACCGCCCTCTCCAAAACCGGGAAAACTCTCGCAACCTTAAGCATCCATGGCTCATCTAAACCTTGACAACGATTCACTCAAGTCTTACGATGATATTCGGCGCAATCGTCGACGCACTGATTCCAAAGTACTTACAAGTTTAGGAGGACCTAAGTTTTATGGCCAAGATCATCGGAATTGACCTCGGCACCACCAACTCCTGTGTGGCAGTGATGGAAGGTGGCGAGCCCAAAGTCATCCCCAATGAAGAAGGAGGGCGGACTACGCCCTCAGTAGTTGGATTCACCAAGACCGGCGAACGTCTGGTCGGTCAAGTCGCCAAGCGGCAGGCAATCACCAATCCCGAGAACACCGTGTATTCCATCAAGCGGTTCATGGGACGCCGCTACGACGAAGTCACGGAAGAGATCAAGATGGTGCCCTACAAGGTCGTGCGGCAGGGCGATCACGTGGCCGTTCTGGCGCAGGGCAAGGAGTACACCCCCCCGCAGATTTCCGCGCTGATTCTGCAGAAGCTGAAGAAGGCCGCGGAAGACTATTTGGGCGAGAAGGTCACGGAAGCGGTGATCACCGTGCCCGCCTACTTTAACGATGCGCAGCGTCAGGCCACCAAAGATGCCGGGCAGATCGCCGGCCTCGAAGTGAAGCGCATCATCAATGAACCCACGGCAGCCGCGCTCGCTTACGGTCTCGACAAGGGTAAGGACGAGACCATCGCCGTTTACGACTTCGGCGGGGGAACGTTCGATATCTCGATCCTCGAAGTCGGTGAAGGCGTCATTGAAGTCAAAGCCACCAACGGGGACACGCACCTGGGCGGCGATAACATCGACCAGCGCATCGTGGATTGGCTCATTGACGAGTTCAAGAAGGACGAAGGCCTCGACCTGCGCGGCAAGGGCAATGAAATGGCCCTGCAGCGCCTGCGCGACGCGGCCGAGCGCGCCAAGATCGAGCTCTCCACCACCATGGAGACCGAGATCAACCTGCCGTTCATTACCGCAGACGCAAGCGGCCCGAAGCACCTGGTCAAGAAAATGACCCGCGCCAAACTGGAAAGCATGGTCGAAGACATCATTCAGCGCTCGGTTGGGCCGTGCAAACAGTGCATGAAAGACGCCGGTCTCGACGCCAGCAAGATCAACGAAGTCGTGCTGGTCGGCGGACAGACCCGCATGCCTCGCATCCAGCAGCTCGTAAAGGAGCTGTTCGGCAAGGAAGGCCACAAGGGCGTCAACCCGGACGAAGTGGTAGCCGTGGGTGCGGCGATTCAGGGCGGCGTGCTCAAGGGCGAGGTGAAAGACCTGCTCCTGCTCGACGTGACCCCGCTGACCCTGGCGATTGAGACCTTGGGCGGCGTCGCGACGCCGATGATTCCACGCAACACCACGATCCCGACCAAGAAGACCGAGATCTTCTCGACCGCTGCAGACAGCCAGACGTCAGTCGAAGTCCACGTGCTGCAGGGCGAACGGCCAATGGCCGCGCAGAACCGGACCCTCGGCAAGTTCCACTTGACCGGGATTCCGCCGGCTCCTCGGGGCGTGCCCCAGATCGAAGTCACCTTTGACATCGATGCCAACGGCATCCTCAACGTGACCGCGAAAGACACGGCCACCGGCAAGGACCAGAAGATTACCATCACGTCGTCTTCCGGCCTCTCCAAGGAGGAAGTCGAGCGCATGGCAAAAGAAGCCGACTCGCACGCGGCGGAAGACAAAGCGCAGCGCGAATCGATTGAAGCCAAGAACCAGCTCGACTCGATGGTCTACAACATCGAGAAGATGCTAAGGGAGCATGGCGACAAGATCTCCGGCTCCGAACGCGGCGACGTCGAAAACGCACTGGCCGATGCCAAGAAGGCGCTCGAGTCGAATGACAAGTCGCAGATGGACAAGGCCCGCGAGAACCTGACTCAGGCTTCTCACAAGCTGGCCGAGCAGATGTACAAAGCGGCTCAGCCGCAAGGCGGCGCGCAGGCGGGACCGGGCGCCGGCCCGTCCGCCGGCCCGCAACCGGGCGCCGACGGTCAGACCAAGAAAGACGAAGGTGTCATCGACGCCGAATACGTCGACGTCGACGACAAGAAGTAAGAGAAATCGCCACGGATCGGCATAGAGGAACACGGATAAAACAGATCCGTGAGAGTCCGTGTGAATCCGTGGCTAATTTTTTGGGGGGACGAATTTGGATTTTGAGGTCAACAACGAAACTTATTTTCTGGATCTTGCGGAAGACTTGAGACAATGGCTCGTGTTCGTCGAGACTCCGACGGGAGCACGACGTATTCCCGTCTATAACGATGCTGCCGCGCTGGAGGATGTGCCTGTGCTGGTCGAAGACAAACACCGGCGCAAGATCGTGAACTGAACCATGGGGGCCTCGGGCTGAGTCCCCGGGGCGGCGTGCAAGGAAACAAGACAAGAAATGGCAACTACCACCAAGAAGGACTACTACGAAATCCTCGGGGTGAAAAAGTCCGCTTCCACCGAGGACATCCGCAAGGCCTTCCGCAAACTTGCGCGCAAGTACCACCCCGACGTCAATCCCGGGGACAAGTCCGCCGAAGAAAAGTTCAAGTCCATTTCCGAGGCGAACGAAGTGCTCAGCGACCCCAAGAAGCGCAAGATCTACGACCAGGTCGGTTTCTACTCCGACAACATTGACCCGGCCACGGCCGAAGCTTATGCCCGAGCCGGAGCGCAAGGCGGAGGTGGATTCCCGGGCGGAGGAGGCTACCCCGGCGGAGCGCAGAGCGGAGGCCAGGGCGGCGTCCACTTCGATTTCGGCGGATTCGATTTCTCCGACCTCATGGACAACGCCCGCGGCCAGAGGACTTCTGGCGGTGGGGGCGGCTTCCGTGACATCTTTGGCGGAATCTTTGGCGGGGGCCGCGGTGCAGCCGCAGAACCGGAAGGCCCCGAGCCCGGCGCTGACCTCGAATACCAGGTTAACGTCCCGTTCTGGACGGCGATCCGCGGCGGTGTCATGCGACTTAACATCACGCGCCAGGACGTTTGCCCGCAGTGCCACGGCCAGGGCGCGCTCGAGTCACCCGGCAAATGCCCCGAGTGCAACGGTACCGGACAGATCACCCAAACCGGCGGCCGCATGAAGTTCAACGTGCAGTGCCCGCGCTGCCACGGCACCGGCAAGAATCTGACCACTTGCCCCACGTGCCACGGCGAGGGCACCGTCAGCAAGACCGAACCGCTTGAGGTCCGCATCAAGGCCGGCACCCGGGACGGCCAACGCATCCGCGTTCCAGGCAAGGGAAATGCAGGATCGCACGGCGGCCCTTCCGGCGATCTCTATGCCATCATCCGCACCGGGGACCACCCGATTTTCCGCCGCGACGGCGACGATATCTACCTGACGGTTCCAGTCAACGCCACGGAAGCGGCTTTAGGGGCAAAGATCGAAGTCCCAACCATCGACGGCCGCGCGCTTTTGAAGATTCCACCCGGCACTCAGTCGGGCCAAAAACTGCGCCTGCGCGAGAAAGGTGTGCCTTCCGCCACCCGGGAAGGCGTTCGCGGCGACGAGATTGTAGAAATCACGGTGACCGTCCCCATGCCGCGAGACGAGCGCACCAAAGAACTCCTCCGTGAGCTCGCCAAGCTCAACCCCGAGGATCCGCGTGCGGAGTTGTGGGCCAAGGTGTAACAATCCGCGCTTTTTCGCTCGCGGCGGGATGCATCAGCGCGCAGTCTTCCACCCTTCATCCTTAGAGAGCTAAGAAATGAAAGATCGTGCTCTGGTTCTTGGCGGGGTGGAGTCGCCGGAATTGCCTGGATGACCGGATTGCTGGTCGGCCTCAGTGAGCAAAACGTTGACCTGCGCGTCGCGGAGTTGGTAATCGGGACCTCCGCGGGTTCCACTCTCGCGGCTCAACTAGGCAGCAAGGTATCGCTTAAAGAGCTATTTCGGCGGATGGTGGATTCGTCGACCCAAACGCGAGAAATCACGCCGGATCCCCGCTTGTTGGAGTCGTTCCAGAGAGCCCGCTCGACGTTTGCCGTGACACCGGACCGCGCAGAGCGAATCCGCCAGATTGGAGAGTGGGCGCTCGAAACGCCCACCGTTGCGGAATCGGTGCGACGGGTAGTAGTAGAAGCACGTTTGCCCAGCCACACTTGGCCCGACAGCAATCTGCTGATTGTGGCGATCGATGCGCTGTCCGGCGAGATGACGGTCTTCGACCGAAACTCAGGGGTCGACCTGGTCAACGCCGTGGCCGCCAGTTGTGCAGTCCCTGGTATATGGCCTCCGGTGACGATCCAAGACCGGCGTTATATGGATGGTGGGGTGCGCTCGGCCGAGAACGCCGATCTGGCCAAAGGCTATGCGCGGGTCGTGATTCTTTCTCCCATGGGAACGACGCTTCCCCGAATCGGCGGGGGCGGTCTGAACGAGCAGATCGAAATCCTTCGCGAGGCGGGCGGCAAAACCTACCTGGTCAACCCTGATGCGAAATCGCGCAGGGCCCTCGGCTTGAATCCGCTGTCGCCCGACACCCGGCGTCCGGCAGCCGAAGCCGGACGCAAGCAGGGACGGCACATTGCGGCGGACCTCGCAGCGTTCTGGAGAAAGCCGCCGGCCTGAGGGATTGTGTCGTCCTGGGTGAGATCAAGTACAGGATGTTGGTATCGACTGCGATCATCGAGTGTCGTCGCCGCGGATTTCTACTCAAAGCACCCTCGGCAACCGCTGCGGTTATTCACACAGTGGTCACAGGCCGCGGATTCCAAGGGACCATACCGCGAAGCCGAGGCGGAAAGTTTCGGCAATAAGACTACACAGCCAGATGTACGAAGAACCTCAACCCATCACCCGCTTGCAGCGCGAGATGTTCACGGATAGATTTCGGTGATGGTGGTCTGGCGCTTAACGCTGATCGTGGATTCGATCTCTCCATCGTATATCCAGAGAATGTAAAACCGGCTGTCGGCATGTCCAGCCCGAGCAATTCGCCCAGAGTCCTAATTTAAACCGGAACCCGTGGACCCCTCTTATAAGTGGACCGTAGTTGGCGACTGGTAATCTGTACAGGCCAATCCAATCGTGAACGCTCGCAGAACGGTCGATCGCAATGTTTGCTCCCACGTAAGACTTTTAGACCTGAGGCTCGAGTACTCTCGTCCCCGAAAATTTGCAAAAATCAGTCAAAAAAATCTTGCATCTGTGCAGATTTGCCGTAATCTCAAAACTGCGAACTAACTTCGCCGAAATGCCCGGGAAATCGCAGGAACCCGGGAGCCGCGAACAAAATGTCTTCTCCGAAAGGAAGAAGGCTCAAGGGGGACGCGGTGGTGAGAGCGAGTCGCTTGAGGAGGCAGCCATCGAAATTGGCAACCGTTAGCCGTCAGCAACTCGAAGGTTCCCAGCCCCTCGCCGCCGTACCCAACCGGAAAAAATTCGTTCGCCTCACGCTTTGGCCCCTGGTGGCCGCCACCTTCTTTATGGTGTCGGGCGGAACCTACGGCACCGAAGACATCGTGCACGGCGCCGGATACGGCCGCGCGATCCTGATCCTGCTCATCACGCCTCTGCTCTGGAGCCTCCCGACCGCGTTCATGATCGGCGAGCTCTCGAGCGCGCTCCCCTACGAAGGCGGATATTACGCCTGGGTGCGCCGCGCCATGGGCAACTTCTGGGGGTTCCAGGAAGCTTGGTTGTCGCTGGTTGCTTCCATCTTCGACATGGCGATCTACCCCACGCTTTTCGTTCTTTACTTGGATCGTCTGTTCCCGTGGTTCCAGCAGGGGCATCGCGGCCTCTATGTCGGTCTTGCGGTGGTCGCAGCTTGTGCTCTTCTTAACATTGCCGGCGTGAAGGTGGTCTCAAACACCTCTCTATGGCTGTTCTTTGCCCTCTCCGCACCTTTCATCGCAATCGTGTGCATCGCTCCGTTCAAAATGGGAGCGTTGGCCGTCGCGACCAAGCCGTCGACTTCCGATGTTGGCATTCTCACCGGCTTGCTCATCTGCATGTGGAACTACATGGGCTGGGACAACGCCTCCACCATCGCGACCGAAGTGGAAAAGCCGCAGCGAACCTACCCCCGCGCCATGCTGGTCGCAGTCTTCATCGTCGCCATCAGCTACATCCTTCCCGTCGCTGCCATGTGGATGACCGGTCTTCCGGCCAGCTCCTGGGACACCGGCTTCTGGGCTGATATTGCTGGTTTCCTCGGTGGCCCACTGCTCCGCTTCGGCCTTGCCCTCGGCGGTATGATCAGCGGCTTTGGCATGTTCAACGCGCTGGTGATGAGCTATTCGCGTCTGCCGCTCGCCATGGCGCAAGACGGGATGCTGCCCAAAACATTCGCCAAGCTGCATCCGAAATCGAAATCCCCTTGGGTCGCGATCGTTGTCCTCGCCTGCTTCTGGATGCCTTGTTTGTTATTAGGCTTCGAGCGTCTGGTAACGCTCGACATCCTGCTCTACGGCGCCAGCCTGTTGCTGGAATTCCTGGCGCTTGTGGTACTCCGCTTCACCGAGCCCAACCTGAACCGCCCGTTCCGCGTTCCGGGGGGCTTGTTCGGCGCCATTGCCATCGGAATCCCGCCCCTGCTCTTGCTTGGATTCTCTGTGTTCCGCAGCGAGCATGAGTTGATCCTGGGAATGAGCTCCTTTGTTTTCGGCATGATCCTGATCGCAGCCGGGTTCGTCGCTTACTTCGTCAATCATGCGCTCAAGCCCGCAGGCTGGTCCGTTCCTCGTGCAAAGAAACAGCCGCAACCCGCGGCTTAAGAAGAAAGGCCCCGGATTTCACGGGTAACGAAATCAAAATCCTGGAAAATCAATATAAAACCCCAACTAAACTAGGTCCGCTTCGGGCCGATGCTGCCTTTAACGTCTATGAATGACATCGCTTTCACTTCCGTCGGATTTGTTCGTTAAGAACGATTTGTCATGAAACCGGGCGTGAACTGGAAACGAGTCCAATGGCCGCTCTAGAATCAAGGGCGAGGAGACCTATGACCAAGCGGAAGTCAAAAGGCGCCTACATGATTTCCTCGGTCGCCGAGATGTACGGCATCCACCCTCAGACCTTGCGCCTCTACGAGCGCGAAGGACTGCTAAAACCTTCCCGCACCGAAGGCAACACCCGCCTTTATACCGACGAAGACCTCGAACGCCTCGAATTTATCCTCTCCCTCGCGCGCGATCTCGGCGTCAACATCGCGGGCATGGCGATCATCCTGCAAATGCGCGAACGCATGGAAGAAATGCAGCGCCAGATCCAGGAATTCGTACAATACATCCAGCAGGAGGTCCTCACCCGCGCCACCGCTGCGGCCGACCCTGCGAAAGGCGCAATCGTTCCCGTGCGCAAGCCGATCGTTGCGCCGCCCGCTCAGCCCCCGAAGAGACGCTAGTTCCGCGTTTCCCATAGCAATTTGTGTTTCCTGAGAGGGGGAAACCCCTCCGAAGACTGCACAATGTCATGTAGCGAGCGCGAATTGCATCACGACGGCCCCGAGACGCAAACCGTATTCCACTCACCGTCCGGGGGCGACCGGGGGTTGAGTGAGACCGCCTTACCTAAACTGACCTCCCTAAAATCTTTTTCGTCCTGTTAACCAAGCCCTCGGCTTACGCACACTTTCTTTCCCGATCGCGGCGCTCCGGTTCCTCCAGCAGAAAGCCGGCTATTGTCGGCGCGCGGGAGGAGCACCGAGTACGCGCAGCCCTTGGCATGCCCACCCGTGTATGATCTCCTAAGAGCCCCATGAGCCGGATACGTCAACACGGGAAGAGTCTGCGAATCGCGCTTGGGGTGTACGCGCTGGCAGGCCTGGGGCTTTCGCTGATGCCGCTGGAGTCGCATGCGCAGCTACAGCAACAACAGCAGCAGCAGCAGCAACAGCAACTGGTTATCCGCTTCGTGCGCGATCCCGATCCTGCGCCAGACCTCAAGGCCAAAGACGTGAGCGGAAAAGAACTCAGCCTGGAAGCGTACAAAGGCAAAGTAGTGCTGCTGAACTTCTGGGCCACCTGGTGCGGGCCGTGCCGCGCGGAAATCCCCAGCCTGATCCGAATTCAGGAGGCGTATAAGGACCGTTTGCAGATTATTGGCATGGATGTGGATGACGACGACGAAGAGCGACTGCGTGCGTTCGTGAAAGACCAAGGCATCAACTATCCAGTGGCGATGGCCTCGGTCCCGGTCCGCTTCGCTTATGGAGGCATCGCCGCGCTGCCCACGTTGTTCGTCATTAATCAAGACAGCAAAGTGGTGCAGAAACATGTGGGGCTATTCAATCCGGCGCTGTACGAAATCGAAGCGCGCGCTCTGCTGGATATGCCCGTTCCAGCGAGAGTCGAAACTTTTGAAGATACCGGTGAAGTATTTCTGAAGCACGCGGACCGCGCGAGCATGCTGCCGGGTGTAGACACGTCGAAATTGACGCCGGAACAGCGCACGGCGGCGTTGCACAAGCTCAACGCGGAAACCTGCGATTGCGGTTGCCGGTACACACTGGCGCAATGCCGCATCTACGATCCCGCGTGCAATATCAGCAAGGAACGTGCCGCAGCCATCGTAAAGGAAGCCGGGACATTGCCGGCCAAGAATGCGCCGGAAGATACCGCCGCGCCGGCTTCGTCCACACCATCAGGGCCTGCCGATCCGCCGAAGCCACGCAGCCGAAAATAGAAAGTGGAAAAACCAAAGGCAGATCTGTTGGCCAAGCCGAGCACCAACTTCGCATCCATCAGGGTCCGTGAGACGCCCTCCTCTCGTTATTTTTCACTTCTTGCTCTGATTAACGCTTGGCAGGAAGGCTATTCACGAAGTCGCTGATTTGTGAGATCACTTCCTGCTCGCGTGACAGGAATATGAAGTGAGTGGCGTTGGGAATCACGATCACCTTTGCATGGGGCTGCTCGCGAAAGATAGCAATCTGCGCTTCTTTGCGACTCGTTTCCGCGGCGCGATAGGCTGCGAGTTTTGCCGGGTCGCTCGTCTGACTCGGATAGGGAGCTGAAGGATAAGCAAAAATTGCTAGAAGGGGCGTATCGATGGAGTTGAAACGTTCTTCTTCGAGCGCCATAGATTTGTTGGCATACCCGTGCCCTAGCCACTCACCGACCCTCCCGTCCTCGCCGATGCGATGAAGCTGGCGCACCTCCGCTTCGGGGATGATGCCACCGTAGTAGCCTTCCATGTAGCTCTGGAAGGCGGAAATGCTGGCAAGGTCACTCGCTTTCGGAGAGGGGCCCGTTGCGCCTTCGACTTCGCCTCGGAGTTCAGCAAGGTTCACCTGAAAAAGCGCCATGTCCGTCAATGTCTTCGATATGAGGCCGTCATCGTAGAGGTTATTTTGCAATGCCGAAAGATCGTCTCTAAGCTGCGCCAAAGCCGGTGTGTAGTCGCCATGCTTGGGGTTATAGAGAGCGAAAGGTGCTCCGGCATCAAGATAGACGAGCGCTGCAGCGCGCCCTGGATGGTAGGTGGAGATGGCGCTCAGTTCTTCTCCTGCAATCGAATGCCCGACGAGGACAGGATCAGAGATCTGCAAAGCGTCAAGTACCGCGATGACATCATCTCCGAGCCGCCTTGGGTCGTAACCCGTTTGGGGCGCCGAGGACTGACCAGCTCCGCGCCGCGTGATCCCAATGACGTGATAATGCGCCGCGAGCTTCGGCCCGAAGCTATCAAAAACGTGAGCCGTGCTCCCGCCACCCGCGAGAAGTACGAGGTTGCGTCCGGTTCCACCCCAGTTGAGCACCTCAAGCTTTACATGTGGCTGAACCTCGACGAACTGGGTTTTGAGCGCAGTTTCGCCCTGCGAGGGACCATTCTGGGCAAGGGCTGCGCAGGCTGTCAGGGCAAAAACAGTCATGCGGATTTGCTGGCCCACCTGCATCACCTTCACCTTATACTGTCTTTCAATCCTACCGCATCAGGTTTGCTGATCTCCGCTCACCGCCACATCGCCGCTTATTCCATCGTTGGCGGCTCTCAGTGCTGGATCAGAAATAGTCAGCATCAAACTCTCCATGCCATGAGCTCCAAGCCACACCTTGTCATGGCGGGGCCCACCCCCGCTTCGCCAGCTTCGTAGTTGATCTTCTTCATCTCCGAGCGTCCCTGCCCTACCTCAACCCAACCTGGGCGGAGCGCCATCGCCAGGACCGGCTCACCTGGCACCAACATCCGCGGCTCAACGTCGAATTCGGGCGTCTTCAGTTCATCATGATTGCCCTACTCATGATTGTCCTACTCCTGGTCCGGCGTTCGTTTGATGCATTAGACCGATCGAAAAATGCCGGAAATTTGGATCCTCAGCGGAACTTCAGGCACGAGCCAGTCTTCGCCGAACGGAAAATTGTCACCAAGGAGAACAAATGAGAATTGCAACGGGAATAATTGCTTCTCCCAAGTGTCGATCCTTCCGAACCGCAAATCGCGGACTAGAGGAGAATTCATGAAAACGCTCGTGCGCATCGGTGCGACCACAGCACTCGCTTTACTTACGGCAGTCTTGTCTCGCGCGCAGAACTACAACCAGACCGACCTCGTTTCCAATACTTCAGCAGCTGCTCCTGTCACCGATTCTCAACTCGTCAACCCCTGGGGTTTGTCGCGCGGCGCCGGCAGTGCATGGTGGGTCGCGGACAACCTGACGGGCGTGAGCACGCTTTATAACGCCGCCGGCGTCAAGCAGTCCCTGTTTGTCACGATCCCACCAACAGAACCGACGAATAAAAAAACGCCAACCGGAACGCCCTCTGGCACGATCTTCAACGGCAGTCAAGCCGATTTT
>Ga0123356_10002198_pt1 | contig 20988 bp, 17 predicted proteins | sample TergutEmb28metaG_2_FD_92546 | JGI IMG/M metagenome (GOLD analysis project Ga0123356, IMG submission 92546) | Embiratermes neotenicus P3 segment gut microbial communities from Petit-Saut dam, French Guiana - Emb289 P3 | ecosystem: Host-associated > Arthropoda: Insects > Digestive system > Gut ... | reverse complement strand
AGCAAGTACCAGGCGAGAAGACCGGGCAATCCAATGACCAGGTCGGGCAGTCGCTTGACCAGCGAAAGGGCAAGCGCCATCTCAGGGGGAATCCCAAAACGTGCACCAAGAGCGATGTATCCGCCCTCCAAGACCCCCAATGCACCAGGCACAGGAAAAGCCGCCGAGCGCAGCCCCTGATTGATACTCTCTAGAAGCAGTGCCGTTGAAACGGTGACCGGCACACCCAGCAGCCGTAATGCAATCCAGGTCTCGAGCGCGCCAATCAGCCAGCCGAGTTCGTGCAGTAAAAAGGCAGCCGCAAGAGCCGGCCGATCAGCGTATATCGCCTGCAAGGACTCATGCAAATGGGTAGCGCTTCCGGCCGCGGCGCCCGGCCAGCGGCGCGCCAACGCGCGGAGCCCCCGGTCAACCACGCGCGCGCCGCCAAACCGCTGCACGGCAAAGAAGCCGACGAGCGCTAGCGCGGCTACTCCCAATCCCCGTGCAGCCCACGACGCCAACTCCGCGCTGTCACCTACCCTTAGCAGCAACGCGATGCCAATCGCGGCGAACAACGCCTGCGCCGCCGCCTGCAGCAGGAGGTCTACCATGGTCGAAGCGGCAGCTGCCGCTCCGTCGACACCGCGGGATGTGAGCAACATCGCCCGCACGATATCGCCACCAACCGCGGCGACCGGTAACAGGACGTTGAATGCCTCTCCGATCGTGCGAAACCCGATCATGACGAGGGCGCGCGTCGCCGGAAACCCCGGCAGCAGGCATCGCCAGGCGAGACCGCCCGCGGCCAGAATGACGCCGCGGGTCACCACGACGATTGCCAATCCTCCGCCGGCCATGGTTACGGTGTGCAGCACGGCGCGGAAGTCGTTCTCACGAAAGAGCCAGACGACGAGCGCAAATCCACAGAGTGCAAAAAACACCGAGGCTGGACTCAGCGACGGGAATCCGGATCCACGAACTCTGATTTTTGGCATCCACGTCCTTTCGGATAATGTGCGGGCACAAACCACGGCTCAACGAAGCCTGGAGCAGCGTGAGGCGGCGCTCGACGTGAGGCAAAACAGAGCGCGGTCTTCTATGGCAACGCCGAGGGCAAGCCTTCACAGAGGACGGCTTTGATAGTGCGCATCGAGGATGATCGATGTGTTACGCAGAGTATCGGTATCGACGCAACACGCAAGCTCAAGCACGCCCGTAACGGGAACGAAAAATGCTTCAACGGTTGAGCGGGCATCGTTGGCGAACAAGGAAAAGGCAGTGAAATCGAGTGGCTGGGGGACTAGGATTCGAACCCAGACTGGCGGAGTCAGAGTCCCCAATTATTTCTGGAATTGTAACCATTTATTTGCAAAACCTGGTGAAACAGGCAGATTAGAGTCAAAGGCTAACAGGCAATTTGCAAAACCCTGTCGTCTTGCAAAACCCGATCGTCGGCATGGACGTCTTGCGGACCAGATCATGACGAGCGTGGGCACGACAAAGTCTTGAGCGCGGCGGCCATTGCTCATGCAGATTCGCGACGCCGCCATCGAGGATGCCCCGAAGCCGCAGATGTCATGAGGCGGTCGATATCGGAACTGTGGTACGCCGATCACAGAAACGATCCGGAAATCCTCAAGCCCTGGCTGGCCAACAAAACCCTCCGAGATCGTTGGCTGGTCGATCGTCGTGGCCGGGAACTCGTTCATGGTTGCGGTCGCGGACGGTTGCATCCTCAGCATGGGGGCCGTCACCGGGGCGGGCGAAATCACGCTGAATTGTGTCTGCCCGACAGCGCGGTTTCGCGGCGTCAGCCGCGCGTTACTCGTCGCCATGGAGGCGCTCGCCCGCAAACGCGATGCCGTTCGCTGCCACCTCTTCAGCACCGAGACGGCGCGGCGCTTCTATCGCGACGCCGGCTACACGGAAGACGGAGCACCGAATGGTCTCTTCGGAACCTCGTCAGGCTATCCGATGTCGAAGCTTCCTTAGCCTTAGCTCCGGCGTACTTCAGCGGAGGTTGGGCTCCCACTCGCGCCGCCACCACCGGCAGCACGCGCTCGACCAGTGTCGCGAGAAAAAATGGCCCGGCCGGTTCATGAGGCGCGAGGTGCCGGTGCTGTTGGTGGAACAGAACCTAGCGTTCTGTCTTGCGTTGGCCGATCGCCGCTACATCCTCGAGCAGGGACCCATTGTCCATCATGACGCGCGGGACGAATTCGACGCGATGCGGGAAATCCGCGACAGCTATCTGACGTTGGGTTGAGACGAGCGGGAGACACACGATGGCGTCCACAACGGTTTTTACGGCCCGGAAGATCATTACCATGGATGCGGCGCGCCCCACGGCAAACGCCGTGGCAGTGCGAGACGGCAAGATCGTGGGCGTCGGCACCGAGGCGGAACTCGCCACCCTGCCGGACGCCGCTATGGACCGGCAATTCGCTGCTAAGGTCCTGATGCCGGGTTTTATCGAAGGTCATGCCCATGTCGTCACGGGCAGCATCTGGGATCATGTGTATCTGGGCTATTTCGATCGTGTCGATCCGCGCGGCGTTGTCTGGTCCGGCGCCAAAACCATGGATGCCGTCGTCGAACGGTTGAAGGAAGCAAACGCCAAATCGGGCGCAAGTGGCAAGCCGCTGATGGGATGGGGTTTCGATCCAATCTTTTTCAACGGCGAGCGCATGGAGGTGAAGCACCTCGACCAGGTGTCGCGTGCCCGGCCCGTGCTGGTCATCCATCAGACGTTCCACACCCTCAACGTCAATACCGCCGTGCTGGATGCGGCTGGGATGACCCAGAGTGCGCCTGTCGAGGGCCTGCATCTCGGGGCCGATGGCAAGCCGACCGGCGAACTGCGCGAATTCGCCATCATGCAGCTCGCGATGGCGGTGGTGAAGGCCGATTTGATGTCAGTGCAGATCGAGGACCGCAATGTGTGGGATTATGCGCGCATCGCGAACCGTACCGGCACAACCACCACCTGCGACATGGCCAGTTCCCTGAGCGACGCAACAGTTGATGTTTTCATCCGCGTCACCAACGATCAGGAATTTCCGGTCCGGCTCGTGCCCTTGCTGGCGGCACGCAGCGGCGACCCGGAAGCCAATATCAGGCGACTTCCCGGCTTGACGGAGCAAAGCAATGCCAAGCTCAGGCTGGGCCGCGTGAAGATCATCACCGATGGCGCCATCACCGGTTTCACTGCCCGGCTTCTGCCGCCAGGCTATTACAACGGCGCCCCGAACGGGCAATGGAACATGACGGGCGACGAGTTGCGGCGTCAGGTCGAGGCCTACCACCGGGCAGGCTACCAGCTCCATATCCATGCCAACGGCGACGAGGCATCGGCAATGACGCTCGACGTGCTCGAGGAGGTGCTGCCAGCCAATCCCAAGCCCGGCCAGCGCCACACGATGCAGCATTGCCAGCTCATGGACGAGGCACAATTCCGCCGGGCGAAGGCGCTAGGCATCGTCGTCAACATCTTCGTCAACCACATCTACTATTACGGCGACGAGCATTACCGCCAGACCCTAGGGCCGGAGCGGTCAGCTAAGATGGATGCGGCCGCGACGGCGTTGCGTGTCGGCGTTCCCGTCGCCATCCATTCGGATTCGCCGGTGACGCCGCTGGCGCCGCTATTCACTGCGTGGGAGTCAATTAATCGGCGCACCGCTGGCGGGCTTCAACTCGGGCCGGAGGAAGGACTGACGCTGGACCAGGCGCTCTACGCCATCACCATGGGGGCGGCGTATTCGCTTCAGCTCGAAGATGAAATAGGAAGCATCGTGGACGGCAAGCTGGCCGATTTTACCGTGCTTGAGGATGATCCGTATGCCGTCGGCCCAGCAAAGCTGAAGGACATTCCGATCTGGGGCACGGTGGTTGACGGCAAGCCGTTCCCCGTGCAGGCGGTGACGTCATGAACACCGGGGATGCGCCGGTCCCGCTCATCATCGTCGGCGGCTTTCTCGGCGCCGGGAAGACCAGCTTCGTAAATCATCTTCTCGCAGGAGCCGCCGGCCGCCGGCTGGCCGTCCTGGTAAACGATTTCGGCGAGATAAACATCGATGCCAAGCTGATCGCGTATCAGACCGATCGGGTAGTCAGTCTTACCAACGGCTGCATCTGTTGCGATTTCGGCGATAATATCTACCAGACCGTGTTCCGCATGCTCGATGTCGATCCGCCGCTGGACGGGATGGTGATCGAGACCAGCGGCGTCGCCGACCCGGCCAAACTCGCGATTCTCGGCCGCGTCGGCAAGTTTCTACGGCTGAATGCGATGGTGATCGTCGTCGATGCAGCGCACATCCAATCACATGCCCGCGACCGCTATTTTGCCGACACGATCCTGCGGCAGATCGCCACCGCTGAGCTGTTGGTCATCAACAAGTGTGATCTGGCGACCGCGGACGAGGTGGCAGCGATTGAGGCGTGGCTAAAGCCGATCGCGCCGAACGCCGCGACCCTACGGACGGCCGGTGGCGTTGTGCCGATCGAGGTCGTCCTGGGGGAGGGGGCGCCCGGAGGTCAACGCGATAACGCAGAAGCGCCGGAAAGCCGGCATGACCACAACCACGAGGGGTACGCGCCCCATCGCAGCGTTTTCTCGTCCTGGTCATTCACGGCCCGACAACCCTTCATCGCGGCGAAGCTGCGCGACGCCGTCCGCTCGTTGCCGCCAGCCATTGTTCGTGGCAAAGGCATTGTGTGGCTCGACGAAGCTCTGGAGCGACAGACCATTTTTAATCTGGTGGGGCGGCGGCTCGAGTTCACCGACGGTGCTTCATGGGGAGCGGCTCCGCCACGTACCGAGGTCGTTTTCATTGCCGCGCGGGGCGAGGCGAATTTCGCGCCGGTGGAAGTACTGCTGACGGGTGCATTCACGCCAATGTCTCCCAGTCAGCTTAAGGGGGCGCATCCGCGAAAAGACCTACCGTCTGCGGAGGGTGGTTCTTCAGTCTGCGGTTAATCGGATCGACAAGGCGCTGTCATGCGCCCTCAGGCTGCGGTCGCCGTTGATTTGTTCCTCGCGCAGGATTGGGTCCAGCTGATCCACGAATTGGGCTCCCAGCGCTCGCTTGGGGAAGGATACCGGTGAGTGGTCGAGTGAGCATCGCTGTCTGGCGGGGACACCCGACGCCAGCTCGCGGGGCCGTGGTTCACTTGAAGCTGTTCCCTCGGGAGGGGGTGACCCCGACATCTTCGATTCGTTATTTTGCGGAATGCCTCCTAAGCTATCATAATTAACCTTAGGCTGCTGTCGCGAAGAGTTTTCGATGCTGGCCGGTGACGACGACAAGGAGACGGGAGAGAACGCATGAGACGCATTGGTGCAGTGTCGGGGCTGGCTTTGTTGGTTATCTCGGCATGGACCGGCATGGGACATGCCGAAAGCGACACGGTCAAGGTAGGTGTTCTTACAGATCAAAGCTCAGCATATTCGATGGGTGGCCTGGGACAGGGCATCCCCACGGCGGTGCGAATGGCAGTGGAGGATTTTGGCGGCAAAGTGCTAGGCAAGCCCATCGTCGTGCTCTCCGCAGATCACCAAAATAAAACCGATATCGGTGCGGAGATTGCCCGGCGCTGGATCGATCAGGATCATATCGACGGGTTCGTGGAGGTGCAGAACACGTCGATCGTCAGGGCGGTTATTAATCTTGCAGCCAAGGCCAACCGGATCGCGATGAGCACGACCGCCGGAAGTTCCGACCTGACCAACCAATATTGCTCGCCGATCTTCGTTCACTGGCTTTGGGACACGTATTCATTGCCCAAGGTGGCTGCGACGAGCCTGGTCAAAGAAGGCAAAAAAAAGTGGTTCATAATCGATCAGGACTACTCTTTCGCGATCGCGATGGAGCGCGACACTAAGAAGTTTGTCGAAGATGCGGGCGGGAGCTACCTGGGGTCGTACCGCGCGCCGCTGAACAATCGTGACTTCTCGACCGCTCTCCTCACCGCGCAAGGCTCCGGTGCGCAAGTGGTCGCCACCTCGGACGCAGGCGCCGATGCCGTCAATCTGATGAAGCAGGCGACGGCGTTCGGTATCTCGCGTCATTCCCAGATGGTGGGATTGTCAACGACGATCGTTGATGTCGACGGCATCGGCCTGCCATCAGCGCAAGGCATGATCCTTGCGGGGCCATTTTACTGGGACCTGACGGATGCGACCCGCGCTTGGTCGAAACGCTACTACGAACGCGCTCATTCCATCCCGAACATGTTCGTGGCGGGGGCCTATACCGGAACGCTGCATTTTCTCAAAGCAGTCCAGGCCGCTGGGACGGTGGACGGCAACCGCGTGATGGCGGCCATGCAGAAGCTGCCGATCAACGATTTTTTCACCAAGAACGGATCGGTTCGCGCCGATGGCCGCGCGACCCGGCCGATCTATCTGTTCCAGGTCAAGAGCCCGGCCGAATCAAAGTACAAATGGGACTACTACAAGGTGCTGAAGGAGATCCCGGGTGGCCAGGCCTTCCGGCCGCTGTCGGGCAGCCAATGCCCGCTCGTAGCGCATAAAAGCTGATCAGTCGTTGGTCGGCGTTGCCAGTACCCCTGGTCTGGGCGGCGCCGGCCGGTGCCGCTCGGGCCGCATCAACGACAGCAGCAGACGCATCAGCGCCCCCATCATGCCTTGGCGCAGCATCAGCACGATCCCGATGAAGAGGACGCCCTTGATGATCGACACCCAGGGACCGAACGGGGCCAGATAGGTTTCGAGTCCGACCATGGTGAAGGAGCCAAGCACAGGACCGCACATGGTTCCGATGCCGCCCAGGAGCGTGGAAAGGATTACGTCGCCGGAGGTCGACCAGTCGACATCTTCCAAGGTGGCGAGCTGGAACACGATTGCCTTGGTTGCGCCGGCAAGTCCGGCCAGCGCGGCGGCGATCACGAATGTCCACAGCTTGAAGAAAGCAACGCGATACCCCATCGACACAGCGCGCGCTTCGTTGTCGCGGACCGCGCGCAGCACATGGCCGAACGGCGAATAGGTCACGCGGTAGAGAAGGAAAAATCCTGCGGCAAAGAGGACCAATACGAAATAGTACATGGCGAGCGGCCGGTTGAGATCGATGAGCCCGAACAGCGTGCCACGCGGCACGGCCTGAATACCGTCCTCGCCGTGTGTGAAGGGCGCTTCCACGGCAAAGAAATAGACGATCTGCGCCAAAGCGAGCGTCACCATAGTAAAATAAATTCCGGTGCGGCGAATGGCGATGATGCCAAAGACCAAGCCGAGTGCCGCGGCCGCCGCTGTCGCTGTAAGGATCGCAAGCTCTGGCGGAAGGGCCCATTCCTTCGCTGCCTCGGCGGCGATATAAGCGCCGCCGCCGAAGAAAGCGGCTTGTCCGAATGACAAGAGCCCGACCTGTCCCACGAGCAAGTTGAAGCTGCAGGCGAAAAGCGCAAAGCAGAGCGCCTTCATAAGGAACACAGGATAGATAAGGAACGGCGCCACGATGCCGAGCATTGCGACCCCGACGGCCAGCGCAATGTGCGCTCGGCGGTCTAGAACCAGATGGCGGGGGACGGAGTGCGGGACGACGGCGCTGTCGTGGAGCGTCGTATCGGCGCGGCCGAATAGACCTGCTGGACGTATCAGCAGAACAATCGCCATGAATATGAAGACGACCGCGTCCGCGGCCTGGGGATAGAACAACTTCGTCAGAGCTTCCAGCACGCCGAGGATGAAACCGCTGACGATCGCCCCGTGCAGCGAACCCATCCCGCCGATCACCACGATGGCGAACACGAGGATGATGATGCTCGATCCCATGACCGGGCTGACTTGGTAAATAGGAGCCGCCATAACGCCGGCGAGTGCCGCGAGCGCGGTCCCGAAGCCATAGGCCAGCGTCACCAGCCGGGGTCCGTTGATGCCAAAGGCACGCACCAGCGCGATGTTCTCCGCTGCGGCGCGCAAATGGGCGCCGAAGCGGGTCCGCTCGATGCCATACCAGGTACCGAAACAGACCAGCACAGAAGCGGCGATCACCCAAAGGTGGTACGCCGGCAAAATCGCACCGGCGATAGTTACATCGCGCTGTAGCAGGTCGGGTATGGCATAAGGCTGACCGAACGAACCGAACACGCGGAGAAAGGTGCCTTCGATGATGAGGGCGATGCCGAAAGTCAGCAAGAAACTATAGGCAATGTCGAGGCCGCGCGCAGGGCGGATCAGCAGACGCTCGATGGCGATCCCAACGATGCCGACGGTCACTGGCGCGATGACAAGCGCCGGCCAGTAGCCGATACCGCAATAGGTCAGCAGCAGCCAAGCGCAAAAGGCACCAAGCATATAGAGCGCGCCGTGGACGAAATTTGGTATGTTCATCAGGCTGAAAATCACCGCGACGCCGAGGCTCAACAGCGCGTAGAAGCCGCCATTGATCAACCCGAGGAGCAGTTCGGCCACCAGCATCGGCAGCGGCGGTAACATCACCTGGAAAGGCAATGACAAGGCTCTTCCTTCCCTTAAGGCGACGGAGCGACGATCGAATTGGTCGACGTTGGCGGACTGGCGCTGGCTCAGCCGCCTGCGCGCGCGGTTGTATCCCGTGCCGAAGGCGTTGCCGCATTCAAATCCGCACCATAGAGGCTCCGAGCGGCCTCAATAGACACGTAGCCATCGGCAATATCGTCGTGCAGCGCCTGGCGATCGCGCCGCAGCGGCGCGCCCCAGCCGGCGCCGCCACTCTGTTCCAGGCGGATACGGCCGCCAGCCTTCACGTCGACGAGATCGAGACCGTTTAGGACGCGTTCGTCCGGCCGCCCCGGATTGTAGATGCATCGCGACAGCTGCGGCGGCAGTCCACCTTCGGCGCCGTGCGAATTGAACCGCCGCTGCGCAAGACGGGAAACGAAGTGGCAGTCCGCAAGCAACTCGTACTCGCGCACATAGCCCATGCCACCCCGGTGCTCACCCGCGCCGGCAGAGTCGGTGCGCACGCCGAATTCCACTAAGCGGACCGGAAATTCGGTTTCGAGGACTTCGATCGGCTGAATGGTCTCGTGAATCGCCACCGGATGGACGAGCGAGGCGCCGTCCCCTTTGGGCGTGCCACCTAGTCCGACTTCAAGCAGCTCATACTGGATGTGGCTCTCGCCGGTGCGGGTCTCGGTATAGCCGAAAGAAACCGCGCCAAGACCCAGCCCCGATTGCGCAATGGCACGATCAGGCGCCAGATGGCTCATCGCTTCGAGCACGCTGTTGAAGACCAGGTGCACTGATGGCATGTAGGAATTGACGGGTGCAGGAAAAGACGGATTGAGGCAGCTTCCCTCGCGCAACGTGATCGCGACATTGTCGAGCACGCCCGCATTGTACGTGATGGTACTGTCGAGAAAGGACAGGATGGCGGCGGCCGCGGCGGATTTCGCGGCTTGCGGAACGCAGTTCGCCGGCCCCAGCGTCTGCGGGCTCGATCTGGAAAAATCCAGCGTTAGGTTGCTGCCATATTTGGCAATCCGGACGTGGATGCGCACGGGTTTGTCGCTTACGGAATCGCCGTCGAGGAAGTTTTCGGCTTCGGCCTCGCCGTCCGGCAAGGCCGCGAGCCGCGTCTTAAGCAGACGGGCGCTTGCCGCGGACAATTCCACCATTGCTGCGGTCACGGTATCGGAGCCGTATTCGGCGCAGAGCTGTTCCATCAGTTCAACGCCGATGCGTGTGCAGCCGATCTGGCCGCGAATATCACCGATCAACAGGTCGGGAGTGCGGGAATTGGCAGTGAGGATGGCGCGTACGCCTTCATCCTCGCGACCACCGTGTGCGATCTTTACGGGCGGCACGAGAATTCCCTCGTGGAAGGCCGAGCGCGACATCGAACTCGACGAGCCGGGGGCGAGACCGCCGACATCCGGCTTATGTCCCATGCTCGTGCAGAAGGCAACGATCCGTCCATCGACGAAAACCGGCGTGGCGACCGCCATGTCAGGCGCGTGCGAGACGCCGCCGAGATAGGGATGGTTCGACAGAAACGTATCGTTCGGCGCAATCTCCGTTGCGGAATACCGCGCCAGGATCGCGTGCACGAAATTGGCGTAGCAGCAGCCATGGAGAATGGCGCCCGACGTGCCGACGAGCGCGCCTTCCGCGCTGGTCAACCCGGCACTACCGTCGAAGGATTCGCGCAGGATCGTTGAATAGCCGGTGTGAAACAGCCGGTAGGCCATGATGCGCTGGATTTCTTCGAGACGATTGGCAATGACTTCTAGGATAACCGGCGCCAGCGTCATCCCGCTTTCTCCCACGCACTCTTGAACTTGCTTCGATCTCAAAGCAACCGTATCGTGCGGTCGTCCGGCTTGTCAATCGCCGCCCGGCGCTCCGGGGACGCGCGTGCGGCAAAACCGGTTGGGAGACGAGGCCTTTAGCGGAGCACTTATGAGTTGGATGATCGGCGTTGATACAGGCGGCACGTTCACGGATTTCGTCGCACTGAACCGCCTCACCGGAGAGATCCGCACCACCAAAGTTCCCTCGACGCCGTCCGACCCGTCCCAAGCGGTGCTGGCGGGGTTGTTGCAGCTAGGGACCGAGAGCGGCGTGATCGCTGAGGAAGTCAGTTTTCTTGCCCACGGTACCACTGTCTCGACCAATGCCGTGATCCAGCGTGCCGGCGCAAACGCCGGTCTGCTTATCACACGCGGCACGAACGCCGTTTATCTTGGCCGCATGTCGCGCTCCCTGTCGGGATCGGAACGGCTCAATCCGAATTATCCCAAGCCGCTGCCGCTGATACCGCTGCGTCTAACACGTGAGATCGGTGAACGGGTTGCCTTCGATGGGACCGTCGTCAAGCCGCTTGAAGAAGATGACGTGCTCTCCGGCGTGCAGGACCTCGTCGAAAACTACGGCGTCGAATCAATTGCGGTCTGCTATCTGTTCTCCTTCATGAATCCGGCGCATGAGCGCCGCACCGGTGAGATTATCGCGAAGCATTTTCCCCGGTTGCGGGTTTCGCTGTCGAGCCATGTCATGCCTGTGATTCGCGAATATCGGCGCTTGTCCACCACGGTGCTGGACGCATTCGTCGGACCGATCCTCGAAGGTTACCTCGGTCGGTTGGGAAAAGGTTTGCGCGGCGCCGGGGTCGGAACCCGGCAGGTGTTCATCATGCAGTCGAATGGCGGGTTGATGAACATCGACGTGGCAAAGTCGAGTCCGGTGCAGACGCTGTTGTCAGGTCCCGCAGCGGGGGTCATTTCGGGAGCCTATCTGGGGGATCTGACCGGACACCGGAACATAGTGACATTTGATGTCGGTGGCACCAGTACCGACATCGCTACCATCATCGAGGGGACGGTCACCGAGACAATGGAGGGCAGCGTTGCCGGGCACGACGCTGCGGTGCTGATGAACGAAATCAGCACCATCGGCGCGGGTGGTGGGACCATCGCCCGAGTCGGCGCCGATGGCCGGCTGCGACTCGGCCCCGACAGCGCGGGCGCTCGACCTGGCCCGGCATGCTACGATCTGGGCGGGACGGAGCCGACCGTAACCGACGCCGACTTCGTGCTCGGTTATCTCGATCCGAACTCGTTCCTGGGCGGGCGGTTCCAGACCAAGCCGGAACTCGCGCGATTGGCCATCGAGCAACGTGTGGCGGCTCCGCTCTCCCTCTCAGTAACCGAGGCGGCGTTCAGCATCGTTCGCATCGCCAACAGCACGATGGAAAGTGAGCTGCGCCTCAATCTCATGGCACGCGGCCTCGATCCGCGTAAATTCACCATGGTCGCGATCGGCGGTGCTGGGCCGATCCACGGCGCCATGGTGGCGAAGAGCATTGGCATCGGGACCGTGATCGTGCCTCCGTTCCCCGGCCTTGGCTCTGCCATGGGCCTGCTGCTGACCGACATCAAGCACCGTTACATACGCTCGCTCGTTCGCCTCATGAAGGATTTTACCCGCGACGAGATCGTTGCGAACTTCGACTATCTGAAACAGCGCGCCCGAGTCGAGGCCGAAGCCGAGGGAACGGCGTGGGAGCGGATCGAACTGCAATGCTCACTGGATTTGCGCTATGTCGGGCAGGGCTACGAACTGACCATACCCTGTGGCGAGGGCGCACCCGACGATAAGGCCCTCGCGATGATCCGTCGGAACTTCGACGAGGTACACAATCAGGTCTACGGACACGCCGCGCCCGAAAAGGAAGTCGAAATCGTCAATTTCCGCATATCTTCGGTGGCGCCGCTGCCGAAGCTGCACCTGCCCGGTTCGGCGCCACGCGCATCGGGAAACGCGGATCAGGCGCTGACAGGCCGGCGGCAAGCCTGGTTCGAGGACGCCGGCCGTTATGTCGAAACGCCAGTCTATGACCGCGCCCTGCTGGCAGCGGGCGACGCCGTAGCGGGTCCCGCCATCGTCGAGCAGACCGATTCGACCGCAGTGATCTTCCCTCGCCAGATCGCGACAATCGACGAGCGTCGCAATCTCATCATCAGCAACCGTTCGACCCCGACTGACGCCGGTGGCGGCCGCCGGGATAAACTGACGTTTGCTGCTACGAGACAGCCATGAAACGAGACCGAAACAATGCAGGGCGGTTCAACGGGGTTCAGCAAGTCCTGTTGCGGCATTGGTTGGAGGCCGTGCCACACGACCGGCTCGCACATCTCATCAAGGACGCATCCCGGGGTTTGGCCCGTGCTCTTCAGGTTCGGCTAGCGGAGCACGCGGTCTCCTTTGGAAACTGGACGATCCTGCGCATCCTTTGGGAGCGCGACGGCCGGACGCAGCGTGAACTGAGTATCGAGGCCGGGGTTATGGAGCCGACTACCTTCGCGGCGTTGAAGGCATTGGAAAAGCGGGGCTACATCACCCGCAAACGCAGGCCGGGCGACCGCAAGCAGGTCTTCATCTACCTTACCCCTGAAGGCGCGAGATTGCGGCAAAAGTTGGAGCCGCTGGCCCAGGAAGCCAACGAGATTGCCATACGCGGCGTTCCTGAAAACGATGTCGCGGTCACCCGCCAGACACTGCTGGCGATGATTCGCAATCTTGCGGCGGACGAAGCCGAGGCGCTGGCCGCGGATCGTCGCGTACCGTCCACGCGTGAATTGTCCGACATGATGAAGCGATCGCGTAAGCCGGTGGCTCGGACGGCGTCGCGCCGCCGCGCCAAGCCGCCGATGGTGTCTCCGCGCGCCTGAGGCCGTCCGGCTTTTCACGCTCACTCGGCTGGCACGCGCTCCGCTTGCCAGACCGCGCGCCAATCGACACTCTTCGGCACCAGGCCTTCGAAGGAGCGGATCGCGCTGAACGGTTGGCGGCGCCGGCCTAAGCCAAGCGCCGCGTCGCCCCCCTCGAAGCGCCGCGCGGCGTCGATCATCAGGGACCGGAAGTGTATGATCGCAATGTCGCTCGCGCCCAGATTCTCCCGCGTCCGGTCAACAATCGCGCCCATCGTTTCCTGCACTGCCATGTCCTGTGCCGGAACGCCCTCGATACCGGAGAAATCGCCGGCCTTCATGGCGGCGCGGTCCTGGAGGTAATTATTTTCGCGGGTGCGGATCTTCCGATAGTTGCGGTCAAGGTCGATGCCGATCCGCGCGCCTTGGCGCTCGCGCCAGAATTGTGCATCGAAGTTCAGCTTGTCGGCGGCGGCGATGGCATAGAACATCGTGTTCTCGTCATCCATGGGCACGTGAAGCTGATACTGGGTGTAGTGCGCATTGGGCGGGATGATCGCGAAGAAGGGCGCCACGAACACCGTGATGCGCACATAGTTGTGGGAATCGGCCTGACTTGTCGGCTTGCGGATTGCGGCATAGCCAAAGCCGTATTCAGTGTCCTCGACCTGCAACCGCGGCGCCTTGTCGATGGACGGGCGCGTCAGGATAGTGACGTTCTGGCCGTCCACCGCGATCGTCTTGCCACCGGGCCCGCCGGGGCGGATGTTGGAGGAGTGAAGCGCGGAGCTGTGCGATGAATCGATCGCGCCTTCCAGCGATTGCGCCCAGTTGCAGCCTTCATGGATTCTGGCGGTTCTGACTTCCTTTTCGGCCCAGGGCGGCGGCATGAATTCCGGGATGTGATCGGCGGGTCCGAGATACGCCCACAAGAGTCCTCCGCTCTCCCGCACCGGATACGACCGGGTCCGGATCCGACCATGAAGGCGGCTGTCTTCAGGCTCAGACGGCATTTCCGTGACTTTCCCGTCTACCTCGACCTTCCAACCGTGGTAGATACAGCGCAAACCACAATCCTCGTTTCGCGCCAGCACAAGGGAAGCACGGCGGTGAGGACATAGTTCGTCGAGCAAGCCGACCCGTCCTTTGCTGTCGCGGAAGGCAACCAGCTTCTCGCCGAGCAGCTCGACCCGCACTGGTGCGCCGTCCGGTTCCGCGATTTCGTCGAGCGCGCACGCGGGTAGCCAATAGCGCCGCATCATCCGGCCCATCGGCGTTTCCGGCCCGACGCGGGTCAAAATTTCATTGTCGGCGTGTTTCAGCATCAATCATCCTCCGTAAACTATCCAGAACGGTGTCGCTGCCTGCACCTGCCGGCCTGAGCGCGAATGCCGCACACGCGCCCGCGGCCGTCAGCCCCAGCATTGCCAATCGACGCGGCAATTGGTTGAACAGAATGCTGCCGCCTCGCTCGCTGCGACCATGCCAAGGCCGAGAACATGTGCGCTCACTCACCACCGCCTCTAGGGTCGGCGATGAATGTGGCGATCCAGCCACATCATCCCCATGCCGAGGAGGGTTGCCGACGCGATTAGAATAAGCGTGACCGCTGCGACCGTAGGAAGATCGGCGAGGCCGATCGCGCTCATCAGCACCGTTCCCAAACCTTGCGTCGATGCGAACATCTCGCCCAGCACCACGCCTAGCAATGTCACCGAGATGCCGATACGGATGCCCGAAAAGATCTCGGGGAACGCTGCCGGGATCAGCAGACTGAACAATTGGCGGGTCGGCGAAAGATTGTGCAGACGCCCGATCCGTCGCACGACCGGCGGAATGTTTCGGACCGCCCCCATAGTGAACAGGGTAATAGGGACGATACCGTGCAGCACGCCGAACGTGATCTTCGCCGACAGCGTCAGGCCGCAGAACATCAATACCACGGGATAGAGCGTGACCTTTGGCAGCGAACCCAGCGACATAAGCAATGGCTCGCCCGTATCGCCGGCGCCTCGGCTATTGCCGAGCCAAGCGCCGAGCGTCACACCGGCTGCGACCGCAATGCCTGCCGCGCAGGCAAACGCGAACAGCGTCGCCGCGACATTGGTCCAGAAGCTCGACCGGTGCAGCAGTACACCGATCTGCGTAAAAGTCATGATCGGCGAGACCACGAAATCCGGACCAGCAACGTCGCTCGCGACCTCCCAGACAATGAGACCGGCCAGCAGCAGCATGCAAAAGTCGCCGGCGGCGCGCATCTGCGTCATGGCGCGTTCCGTCCCGCCCGCGCGGTGATCCGGCGCTCGGACAGGCCAAGCACCGCGTTCACGATGGCGACGATAATCACCACCAGGAGCATCAGCCCGTACATGCGCGGTACGTTAAAATTGTTGTAGGCGTAAGCGATCTGGTAACCGAGCCCGGATGACGCCATCAGGAATTCGCTGCCGATCACCCCGATGAAGGAATAGGCGACAACCAGTTTCATTCCGGCGAGAAGGCTGGGTGCCGCGGCCGGAAGCTGCAAGTGCCAAAAGCGCTTCCATCCATGGAGCCCGTGGAGCCGTGCCATCTTGGAGAGAACAGGGGGAAACCGGTCCATCCCATCGATACTGGCGATCACCATGCCGACGATGGCGTTAAGGACACTGGTGATGATGATCGGTGCTGCGCCAAGGCCCATGACGGCCGCCAAGCCGGGATAGAAGGCGAAGATCGGGATCGCGTAGTAGCTCGCCAGAAGCGGGTCCAGAGCGCGGCGTAGGCGCGGCATCCGGTGTAGGGCCAGGCCCAGTGCGATGCCGCCAAGCGATGCGATCAACACCGACGCGGCGATGCAGACCATCGTGCGCGCGATGTCGGGATAGAGCACGCCCGAGCGCAGATCTTGGAAAAGCGTCCCGACCATCTGCGACGGTGGCACGATATTGGTGGGCGCCAGGTGACCTGTGCGGCAAGCCGCTTCGAGCGCAATGATTGCTGCGGCCACCAAAAAAGTCGTGCGCCACCGGACACGCCTCATCTGCTAGAGCTCCGACGGGACGCGGCCGCCACCTTGCATAAGCGCCTTCAGCGATTCCTCGCGAAGGATGCTCCACAACCGGCTCGACAGGGCGCCGAAATCCTTACCGGCGAGAAGCCGACTGTCGCGGTCGCGCGACCAGCCGGTCTCAATCATCTCTATCAGCCGGCCAGGCCGCGCCGACATAGCGCCGATCCGGTCGGACAGCATGGCCGCTTCCTCGAGCGCGTGGGTGATGAGCACTACGGTCGCGCCGGTCTCGCGCCAGAGACGCAGCAATTCGTCGCCCATGAGCAGCCGCGTCTGTGCATCAAGCGCGGCAAATGGTTCGTCGAGCAGGATGAGACGTGGCCGCAACACCAGGGTGCGCGCGATGCAGGTGCGCTGTCGCATCCCGCCTGAAAGCTGGTTGGGAAAGGCCCTCGCGAAATCCCTCAGTCCCATAAACGCGAGTGCATCGTCGACGCGCCGGTGGATCTCCGCCGGATCGACGCCGGCGTGACGCAGCCCGAAGGCAACATTGTCCCAGACATTGAGCCAGGGCAGAGAGGCGTCTTCCTGAAACACGGCGCCGACGCCGTCGGGAACCTTGTTCTGGACGAGCTTGCCCTCGAACAGCACGCGGCCGCCCGTCGGCGGCAAAAGGCCGCCGAGCACATCCAAGAAGGTCGACTTGCCGCATCCCGACGGCCCGATCACGGACAAGAATTCGCCGCGCCGGAGCTGTAGCGATATTGGTCCCATCGCCTGGAGCGCGCCGAAGCTTCGCTCCACCGCCTGACATTCCGCATGAATGCCAACCGCCGGCCCGTCGGGGTCGGAACGAACGGCCACCAGTCGCATCCGCCTCTCCACTATTTCGCTCGGGCGATGTCCGCCGGAAGCAGCGATCCGTCTATCATCGATTTGAGGTCGACATCGCCGTTGAGGTCGCCGACCATTTTCATCTGGGAAACCGTGTTTTGAAGCGCTGCAAGATCGATCGTGCCTTTGCTCCAATAGTCGGTCTTGAGCAGTCCGATGATGACGTCGTGGGCGATCTTGGGATCGAGTCCCTCATAATATTTGGCTATTGTCGCGGCGGCTTCGTCCGGATGTTGGGTTGCGTAGTCGACGCCCTTGCGGCGCGCTTCGATGATGGCACGGACGTTCTCTGGATGAGCGGCGATGAAGGCGGTCGAAGCGACGCCAACCGTCTGCAGGACCGGTGGGATGAAATCGGACGCTCGGCCCAACAACTGGAATTTGTCTCGGAACTTGCTCCAAGTCGGCTCAAGAATAAAGGCCGCCTGGACGGAATTGGTCTCCAGCGCTTGCATATTGGCCATCACGGAGCCGAGCGCCGGCCGTTGCACCTTGTCTGCGGGAATGCCTGCCTTTTCCAGGACCATGATCGACAACACCTCGGTATTCGATTTCGGGCTGGTGATGCTCCATTTCTTGCCGGCGAGATCCTTGATCGATTTGATGCCGGACGTACGGCTCGTCGCGATCATGAAGTCGGAGACGTTCTGCACCGCGTTGTTCACGATCTTGATTGGAACGCCGGCGCGGATCGCCGCGATCGCCGCAGACGGCGCCACCTCACCGTAAGGGAAAGAGCTCGCCACGATGTTGCGGATGGTGGTGCCTCCGCCCTTCGACCCGATAAAGCCCGTGACGTCGAGGCCGTCTTGCGACAGATATCCCTTGTCGAGCGCCACTGCCCATGGCACCCCGACCATGATCTCGCCCCAATGGGTGACAATGATCGAATCTGCCCGCGCCGGTGCCGAGAACATGCCCGTTGTGGCTGTTGCCGTCAGAAGCCAGATCGCCGCCTTGACGAGCTTGCGCATGTTCATTCCTTCCTCCCGGTTTAGCCTTTTATCGTGCCAGCATTCGGCCGTTTCCGCTTGAACTGAATCGGTCCGCGCGGCTGCCCGCCTGTGGGACCTTTGCAGCACGCATACGAGCGCGCGCCTTGCACTCGCCCTCTTATTAGCTTAGAGGTCTAATGTCAATGAGCGGCGCTGGCGCTGAGGTTGCGATGCCGCTATCTGGAGGCGCGCGGGATGAGCAGAGTCCAACTGAGCTTCGGTCTGTCCTCAAATCCTCGGACCTGGCCCTTGATTCAAGGACGCGTAGTCCCGGAAGGAATCGAACCGGTCATCACCGTCTTGCATCCGTCCGAACTGTTCTGGCGCCAGCTCAAATTCGGGGATTTCGACGTCTCCGAAATGTCGTTGTCGTCCTGGATGCGGCTCGTGGCGCGCGGCGAGCCGGATTGGGTCGGGCTCCCGATCTTCACCACACGACGTTTCTTCCACACGGAAATCCTGATCCGCACCGATGCGGGGATCGCGAGTCCCGGTGATCTCAAGGGCAAGCGGGTTGGCGTGCCGGAGTATCAACAAACCGCGGCACTCTGGGCGCGCGGCGTCTTGAAGCATGAATTTGGCGTCCAGGCCCGGGACATGGAGTTCTGGATGGAGCGCACACCCGAAATCAGTCATAGTGGTGCCGGCGGCTTCGCGCCGCCAAAAGGCGTGACAATCCACCAAATTCCGGCCGACAAGAGCATCGGATCGATGATGGCGGCGGGCGAACTGGACGCGACGCTGCTCTATCTGACCAACCGCAACCTGGTGGACCGCAGCCGTGTCGATCTCGCGGCCCATCCAGCTGTGCGCCGGCTGTTCGACCCGGTCGAAGAAGGCGCGCGCTATTACCGCAAGACCGGCATTTTCCCGATCAACCATCTCACCGTGGTTCGGCGCAGGCTGTTCGAGCGCCATCCATGGCTCGCGCTCAACATTCTCGCCGCCTTCCAGGAGGCCAACGCATTGCTTGCGACCGAGCGTTTTGCCGCGATCGCCTATTATGTCGAGACTGGCTTGATCCCAGCGGCGTCGACGGACGTCTTGGCCAAAGAGCTGGTTCCGTATGGCGTTCGTGCCAATCGCGCAACACTTGAGACCGCGGCAGTCTATTCGTACGAACAGGGACTGACGCCGCGCCAGCTTGCCCTTGCGGAATTGTTCGCGCCTGCAACCATCGAGCTCTAAGGGAGAAGTCCACGATGGCCGACACCGCGACGGACAGGCTGCTGACCCCGGTCGGACCGGGCACACCGATGGGCGCGTTGCTGCGCCGCCACTGGCACCCTGTCGCGGCGGTGAAGGAACTGGAGGATCGGCCGATCAAGGCGGTCCGGCTGCTCGGCGAGGACCTGGTTCTCTACCGCGACCGCGGCGGCAAATACGGGTTGTTCGATCGCCATTGCGCACATCGGCGCGCGGACCTGTCATATGGCTTTGTCGAGGAATGTGGGCTGCGCTGCAATTATCACGGCTGGCTGTTCGACAATGACGGAACCTGTCTCGCGCGTCCCTACGACGATGTCGCGACGCCGCAGCTGGCTGCCCGCAATAAACGGCACATCACCGCCTATCGCGTGGCAGTGAATGCCGGCTTGTTGTGGGCCTATCTCGGTCCGGACCCGGTGCCGCTGGTGCCGAACTGGGAGCCGTTCACCTGGGGGAACGGTTTCGTGCAGATCGTGTTCTCCGACGTGCCATGCAACTGGCTGCAATGCCAGGAGAACTCGATCGACCCGGTGCATTTTGAATGGATGCACGATAACTGGTCCATCCGCCAGCGCGGCGCTCTGGGGCCCTATGCGCCACGGCACCTGAAACTGGCTTTCGAGGAGTTCGAATACGGTTTCATCTACCGCCGACTGCGCGAAGGCTTCGATGAGAGCAATCCCTATTGGTCGGTCGGTCGTGTCTGCCTCTGGCCCCACGCCCTGTTCACCGGGAACCATTTCGAATGGCGAGTTCCCGTCGACGACGAAAACACGTTGAGCGTCGGGTGGTTCTTCCATCGCGTACCGCATGATCGCGAACCCTATGTCCAGGATTCCATTCCCTATTGGTACAGTCCGGTGGCCGATCCGAACACCGGGCGCTGGATCACCAGCCACATCATGAATCAGGATTTCGTGGCCTGGGTCGGGCAGGGGCGTATCGCCGATCGCAGCCGCGAACATCTCAGCCTCAGCGACCAAGGCATCGTGATGATGCGCCGTCGCCTGTTGGAACAGGTCGAAGCGGTAACGAATGGAGCCAACGAACTCAAAGGCGTCGTCCGGGACCCGGAAATCAATCAGTGCATCACGCTTCCCATCGGGTCGCGCGCCGAACTGGTGAACGGACTGGACCGCGAGATCTTCGATGCGGCCGAAAAGCGGATGCGAGGGGCAGGCCGTGGCGACTTCGCATTCTTAGTCGGTCAACCCGACCATGTTCGCCACGCTTACCGCTCCGCCATGGGCATCGACTATTAGGTTGTTCGCGCGGCAGAACACATGCCGTTGGGGAATCCTGGTCACCGGATTGATCCGCTCGACGACGGGCGGCTCATCATTGAGGCCGGTGGGCCCATAGAAGACGTGATGGAGATCTTGGCAGTCACGCGCGAAACGGCAGCGCGATACGCGGCCCGCAGCCAATCGAATGCGACGCGCCAAGGCGACACTCATCCGGCTTGGCCGACAGGAACGCAACCTTTGGAAAAACCGAACGGCCGGCATCACGATGGTCGGCTGGAACAACTTGTGAATGAAATCTGCAAAACCGGCCCGAAAAATTTGCAAGACTTCGCCGGTATCAGATTGAGATAATCTCGTGAGTAGCCGAACTCATTGTGGCTGGGGGACTAGGATTCGAACCTAGACTGGCGGAGTCAGAATCCGCTGTCCTACCGTTAGACGATCCCCCAGCGGAACTGGCTGCACATAGCATGACGGTGCCGCCCGACGCCAGTGGATAGTTCCATCCCGT
>Ga0123356_10002197_pt1 | contig 20994 bp, 8 predicted proteins | sample TergutEmb28metaG_2_FD_92546 | JGI IMG/M metagenome (GOLD analysis project Ga0123356, IMG submission 92546) | Embiratermes neotenicus P3 segment gut microbial communities from Petit-Saut dam, French Guiana - Emb289 P3 | ecosystem: Host-associated > Arthropoda: Insects > Digestive system > Gut ... | reverse complement strand
CAAAACCTATGTTGTGTCCTTTACAAAAACTTTAGCCAGCATCGAAAACCCTGATAACTACTTGACATCTGCCCCAATCCGCGAAGGTTTCGTATTCGGCGGATGGGCAACAACGGCGGGTGGGACAGTTGCTGCTTTCACTGCCGAGAACGTAAGCAACGCTTCTAACGGCACGACCTTGTATGCAATTTGGGTGCCGATAAATTAACAATTTTCTTTAAAATAATACCTTGACAGTAAGACAAATTTTTGTGTAGTATAAGGGCATGAACTTACAAGAGATAAATCTTAATCGGCTGGATGCACTGGGAATTTATGAGCTTCGCGAACTTGGGCGCAGAGTTGGCGTTACGCGTCCGACAGCGTTGCGGCGCGGTGACTTGATTGTACGCATCAAAGAACAAGTTGCCATGGGTGATGTTCAAAAAAGTCCTGCACGCGGGCGAAAGCCACGAGGGATCAACCTCGACATGGCAAAAATCGCAGACAATGACAATTTTCATTCTTATTTCAACTCGGTTTTGTCAGGCGTTACCGAGCCGCAGGTTCGCGGAGGTGCTGAGGGCGAGGAACGCGCCGTTTCGGGATATGTGCACCTGCTGCCCAGCGGAAGTGCGGTGCTTATCGGCGTTGATCTGAACGGTTATCCCGCTATGACAAAGGTCTTGCGCGAAAATTCTTTGAAAACCGGCGATTATGTTGACGGCAAGGCGGTTTATCAACCGTCACGCAGCTCGTTTATGCTGGAACGGATTACGAAGAGGAGCAGCGGCGTACGTTTTGACGCATTGGAGGGCGAGCGACCGAGTGTTGCTTGCACAAGCGAATTCCAAAAAGGTGAACGAGTCCTTGTAGTTACCCCCAGACCGTTTGATCGTTTAAACGAAATCACACAAATTGCGGATGCAGCGAAATCGGCGCGGACGATTGCTCTTTTAATTGACGAGACGGATGATTCTGCCAAGTTTTTGCTTAACTGCGGAATACAGGACGTCTATTTGACAAAAGTGAACTATAACATCCAAAAGCAAACCATCGGTTGCTTGCTTGCGCTGTTTCGCGCGAAAGAGGCGGCGGAAAAAGGCGAAAGCGTCCTTTTGTTTGTTGACAGTTTCAATAAACTTTTCAAAATTTATAACAACAGTGCAAGTCCCGACGGACGTATTGACCCGAATCAGGTGAACCTGGGGCCGCTTGTTGATTTAAAGACTTATCTTTTGTCGGCGAGGGCACTGAAAAACGGCGGTTCGCTGACGGTTGTCGGTTTTTTGAATGCACCGGGCGGCACGATTGAAGATTATATTTATAACGAGTTCACGGACTTGGCGCAAAGAGTTATAAGGAAGTGATATATTATTATCACGCTTACATCAACAGTTTGTCAAATGAGTTTATGGATACAGCATTTTTGATTCGGGACTTTCCGTTGCCGTAAATTATTATTTTTTCGACGCCGGCTGCGCGTGCTGCGTAGACATCTTCTTTTCCGTCTCCGATAACCAGAGTGTTTTGGGGCGGCGCACCCCAGTGTTCGATTATTTGTCGGTAACCGCTTGGGTTTCGGCTTCGCTTGTCCGCGTTTGACACAACATTGCAGCCGAAAATTTGCGGGAGTATTGAAAGTTTTTTATTGCTGTGGAACAAAATATCTACAACTTGCTGAGGTGCGGATGTGACAAGTGCTTGTTTCATGCCCATCTCGTCAAATTGCTGCAATACTTTGTCGGAATACGGATTAAACTGGATTTGTTGCAGTTTCGGTGTCGCCACTTCCGTAACAAGTTCGACAAAATCCCGGGTGGAAACAGTTTTATCAATAAGGTATAATTTCCTCATGGTTCTTAAGATGTCAAATTGAAAGTCGGGTGAATTCCTGTTAAGGAATACTGCCACCGCCAGTCTTGCAGTGAATCCTGTCTTGGAGGTTCCATGAACCAGCCTTTGAAATGCCTCGAACATTGATTTTATTACTATCATTCCGGTGTCTTGGGTAAGTGACCGATCTTGGTCCCAGCAAACATATTTTATGTTTTTCAGTATTTCACGTACCTCTGTATTCATGCCGATATACTATCACACTCAAGTTAATTTTGCAATACTAGTCGATTGTGTACAGTTTTCCGATTTCATGCTGCTGGGCAACATCAATCGAGATGTCGACGCCTTCGCGCAGGCCTTTGCGTGCGAGGAAGTCGCAAACGAATTTATAGGCAAGGGTTGGGCTGTTGTTTTGTTCTGACAGGTGGGCAAGGATTATTTGTGTAACGTTTGCGCGGGCAAGTTCGTATACGGCGAGGCTTGCGGCGGTGTTAGAAAGATGACCGAGGCTGCCGGAGATTCTTCGTTTAAGTACAAGAGGATAACGGACGTTTGCCGCAAGTTTTGCAAGGTCATGATTAGATTCCAGCAAGACGATTTGGCTGTCTGACATGGCTTCGATTATTTCCGAATTTATGTGTCCGAGGTCGGTGACTATGCTGACTTTTGCGCTTGTGTTTTTCAAGGTATACCCAAAACTGAATGCACTGTCGTGAGGGGAGGGGAAGAAATTTACGTTTATGTCCCCGATTTTAAAAGGTTTGCTGAAGATTTCGATTCGGGATTCCTCGTGAAGCTTGTTTTTGTGCAACAACTTGATGATGACACTTTCCGCGTCCGCATGAAGATAGAGGGTGCAGTTTTTATATTTAAGCAGAAAACTTGCAAGACCGAGGACGTGGTCGATATGCTCGTGAGTTACCAAAATTCCGGTGATGCTGTCCGGGTTAATACCGGCGGTCCCAAGCCGAGCTTCGATTTGCGGTAAACTGAGACCGACATCAACAAGGATTTCCGCCTCCTCGCCCGCGACATATGTGCAGTTACCTTTGCTGCCGCTGGCAATTGTTTGAAGTTTAAGCATCAAGCAATATAACACAAGATAATCATTTGATACTATTTATTTTTGTGTATATACTATACTTGTGGCAGATGAAACACAAATGGTAAAATTGAAAATTGATCACAAGTTTGCGGCGTATGCGTTTATGATTGTGATTTTTTGTTCGATATTTTCTTTGCTTGTTATCGGGGCTCTTGTAAAAAGTTCCGGTGCTGATTTAAAGGATTTTTGGGAAAGCAGCGTTGCCTCGATTATCAGGTATGCGATGTTTTTCGCGGTGTTTTTCATTGTCTGCAGGCAGCTTAGATTTAGGGGGCGCGAGATACCGCGGGCGGTTGATTTGAACACCAAGATTTCCTGGTGGAATTTAGGGCTTGTGATTTTTGCAGCCTGGTTAGTACTTGTATCGTTTATGCTTTTGGGGCAAGGTGTTGTCGATATCATGGTTTATCTTGGATACAAGCCGCAATCCGGAACGGCGCCGGACAATATTCCACAATATATTATGGCAATATTTACGTTATGCCTTTTGCCTGCTGTTATTGAAGAACTTTTATTTCGCGGGTTTATCCTGAAGGGTTTTTTGCCGGCTGGCAAGACTGCGGCGGTAATTGCCAGTGCGCTTTTGTTTACGCTTTTCCACCTGAATCCCGAGCAGACCGTATATCAGTTCCTTTTAGGAGTAATTTTGGCGCTTGTGGCTTTGAAGACCGGAAATATACTGTACTGTATGATTTTGCATTTTTTAAATAACTTTATTGTCGTTACCACATATACATTTTTTGGAGACCCAATGATAAACCTAACATGGAATCCTTTGTCGGTTTGTGTTTGCATAGGATTGGCGTTGTTGGGCGCTGCAATGATTTTAGGTGTTTGCCGTATCCTAAAGCAGCACGGCGATCGCGCGGAAGTGCCCAAGACTGTCAAGTTTTTCACGTTTGACAACATCGGATTTTTCGTGTCGGTGGCGCTTGGTACTTGCATCTGGATGCTGGCACTTTTGGGGTAAAGGAGCAAAATGGAACAATTTGATAATTTACATGGTGACGAAAAAAAGAACGAAAAGCTTTTTCTGTATTCCTGCATTGCATATTTTGTTTCGATGCTTTTGTTTGTTGGATTGCGCGTTGCCAGCGGGCTTGGATTTTTCGAAATGCTTGCGGATGGAGTCGGCGAGACCGCAACTGATGTTATTGCGACGGCGATTATTCAAATAATCCTTTTCTTTATTGTACCGCTTGTGATTATGAAGTCTCTGACAAAGCAGCCGATGAGAAAAACATTGGCAGACATCGGGTTCGACCGTCCGTCCGGGAAAGTCATCGGATATTCGTTTTTGCTGGGTGTATTGCTTTATGTCCTGAATATTTTTGTGGCGTCAGTGTCGATAGCAATCTTGATTCTTATCGGTTATAGAATGCCTGTTGGCAGTTCCTCGTATGTTGGTATTACCGGACTGCTGATAAGTCTTGTGATAGTAGGCGTTTTGCCGGGAGTCTGCGAGGAAACAAGCAATCGTGGTGTTTTGATGCAAGGACTGGTTTCAAAACTTGGCGTTTGGCGTGCGGTGTTGCTTTCCGGCCTTGTATTCGGTCTTATGCACCTTAATATCGTCCAGGCTTTTTATGCGACGATACTTGGAATATTGATCGGGTTGGCGGTGTTGGCAACGCGGAGCCTTTGGGCGGGTGTCATCATTCATTTTTGCAACAACGCAATAGGGCAGTTGCTGAGTTATGCCCAGCAAAATAACTGGGTGATTGCGGACATGTTCCAAAAATTTCTGGAGTTTTTCTATGGAATGGGTGTTGTTTTGGTTTTCCTGCTTATCTGGGGTTTGTATGCGGCCGTTATTGCTATTATCCATAAATTTGCTCGCGAAAACTATAAAGCGAACGAGAAAGAATACTTTGCCGAGTTTTTAAAGAAAAATCCCGATTATGTTGCCGCGAAAATGAACGAGGGAAAGGCGGTCACACTTGAAGATATGGCTGGAACGGTCGATGCTTACGTAGGCAGACTTAACAAGACACAGGCAATCCGCTTTTATATTGAAGGGCAGCGTAAACCGCAAAAACTTGATGCGGTCGAGAAAACAATGCTGTTCGGGATTTTGTTTTTGACTGCAGTTATAACCGGAATGACGCTTGTGTGGGGTTTGCTGTAGTTATGGACTTTATGCAGGCGGCTGTAGAGCAAGCGCGTATAGCTGCGCGCAAAGGCGAAGTGCCTATCGGTGCGGTAATTGTTTGCGAAGGCAAAATAATCGCAAAAGCACACAACATGCGCGAGCGGAAGCAAAACGCGTTGGCGCACGCAGAGGTGCTTGTGATTGACAAAGCGTGCAGACGTTTGAAATCTTGGCGGCTTGAGAACTGTGAGATGTATGTGACGCTTGAGCCGTGTGCAATGTGTATGGGCGCAGTTACGAATGCAAGGCTGCGGAAGGTTTATTACGGTGCTCTGTCCCAGACTGACTTGAATTGGAAAACTGAATGTGAACTTGTCGAATCCGAGGAGTGCGCCGAGATTTTAAAAAGTTTTTTCAAGGCGAAACGTGTTTAATTGACTTTGAATTTGTAAATGTGTTATACTGATATGTGGGCGATAAGAATTCAGCAAAACAGATTTTCGTATATTTGGGTTACTTTTTTGGGGTTGCCCTTCTTTTACTGGCGATTGGTACCGGATTTTTATATATCTCGCCCGGAACAAGTATTTTCGGGGTTTCCTCTGTAAATGTTCGGCAGGTTTACACGACTTATATGGCGGAAGGGGAAAACGCAATACCGGGTGTCAGCGCGGTTCTTGAAAGCCGGAATATTATTATTGAAAGCAAGTATATTCCTGTCGAGGTGCGAATAAGAAACCCGGGGCAGCAGGATGTCGGCTCGATTCAAGTTTTGGAAGATTCATCAGGCTTGACTGTCAATAATGTCCAGCGTACTTACCTCGAGTTTTCGCAGGTGCTTGTTGAACAGCAAGACGGCGATGCGGAAATTTTTTACAAGATCAAAGTTATCGAACCGCAAGGAACGGTAAGCCGCAGCGCTAATAACTATGTGTTTATCAATATGTATCCGACGGATTCAGGCGGTAATAACTCGCCGTTCAATTTTATTTTGAACACGGGCGGCAGTAACGTTAAATTCGCCGCAGATGACGCTTCAACTTTAAATGAAAATCCGCTTTTTGTTAATAAACTGGAAATCCTGAATGCAAGCGGGAGTATTTACTTGCCGCCGGAAACGGGTAAAAGTTTTCATGTTGAGGTGAAGGACTTGGTTGTCAGCTCGCGGTCTGTCAAAGTGAACTGCGAAAGCCCGATACGCGGCGATGTAAGTATAGATTGTAACAACGGGAGCTTTGTTTTCAAAAGTGTCGGCGGAAATATCAATGTTGCCGGCGGTACGAATTCGATCACGGTTAATAATGTTGGCGGCAATGTCAGTCTTGTCGGCAAAAATGTAAAATTCAGTCAAAGAGACGGCGCAATTGAGGGCAGTATTATTTACGAAGTTGGCAGTGGTGCACTTTCGATTGTTGCGTGTCAGGACTTGTATATGCGGACGGCTGATGTAACTGCATCGGTCAGCGGAAAGATTAAAAGCCTTGATTATGAAGCAACCGGTTCAGGCGGAGTTAATATCGCGCAGGTCGGCGATGTTGGAACCTCAGGCGGTTTTGCGCGTGTCGTTACTGTCAAGGGCGGAGTGACGCTGAATAAGTTATGGGTTAACACTGGTGTTCAAACTGCCTCCGGTGCAATGCGCATAAATTTCGACAAAGCGGCGTTTGAAAACGGGCTGACTCCGACCCTTGCCGTGAGGGCTTATGACGGAGCGGTGAATGTCACAAATATTTGCGGAGAAGCCGATATTCTGGTGCGTGCAAACGGAAATGCGAATGTAACTGCGGATTTCCTGCAGGTGGTTGGAGAAAGTAAAATTTTTTACGAGGGCAGCACGAATCCGTATCGAAACAAAGGCATGATTTCCGTTACTTTTGTAAAATCGATAAAGCCTTGCCGCTTGTTTATTGAACGCATGGCAAGTGCGCATAATAAAACAAACCCGACGATAGTCAAGGACGGTATTTCAGGTAATCAAGTTCCTGTTAATGCGTCGCTTTCAAACGGTCTGTGGTATCTTGTGAATTACACGACGGATACGGATTACAAAGAAACCAGGGACCTTACCATTTCAACTTCAAACGGTTTCAGTCTTTTTTCACGGAACTGAAGATAAGTTCGCGATTTGCCGCAGTTTATCTGTGCAGAATATTTAATGTATTCGTTTGACTTGGCGAAATAAAAAACTTATAGTAAAACATACTAGTTTAGGAGTAAAATGTACAAAAGACGTTTACTGGTTATCATATTTGTCTTCGCAATCGTCTTCGGACTTGGCGGTGCTTTTTTGGTTGGCTGCAGCGACAAGGATATTTTTGCAAAAATGTCAGTTACTGCCAACAAGGACGTTGTGGAACTTTTACTTAATATCAAAGAAGAAGACGGAAAGATTAACGAATCTGCCAGCAAAAAAACTGACAAGGTTACGTTTACAGTCAGCGATGCGCCGAAAGCAGCCAGCAGCGAGGTGTCAGCCAGGTCTTTTGAACCCAGAGTTGCGCGGGTTGTTGGCACAAGTTATTCGGACGGAAAAACCACGGTTGAAATTGAAGCCGTTAACAGCGGCCGCACGCAAATCGAGGCATTGACTTTTGCGGGCAATCAAAGGCTGGTTGTGGACGTTGTTGTCAACGTACCGGCAAAAGATACAAGCCTGAAACGCGATGTTCACTATGGTGTTCTGCGCGGCGGCAGTGTTGAACTTAAGGATGGAGACTTTGATTTCTTTCCGACAAAGTCACGGGTTTCAAGTGATTATAAAACAACCTTGAACAGGGTCGAGTATGAACTTGAATCAGCAATCGTTGCGTCAAGCGGTGTTGAACTTAAGGGTTCGGTGTTGACTGTGCCGTCAGGTTTTGCAGAAAGCTCTGTAGTTGTCCGTCAGAAACTTGTTGATACAGGACTGTACGGAGAGGACATAACGGTTCATGTTTTTGCTCCGCTGTCTGCTTCTGTTATCGGCGGCGATGTGACGACATTTCAAGGTGAGCGCTATGTCGAGATGGTTTTAAACGCGCCTGCAGGCAGCTTGTATCCGGTCAAGAATACTGCGACGCTCAGCGTGGCTTTGACCTCGCCTTATCCATCCGCTCCCGGGACAAGGTGGGGTTATCATGTGACAAGCGAGGATGACAGCAGGCTTAATGTTTCCGATGTCAATCACAACGGCACTGTTCACCTCACGGCGTATGGCGCAGGCAATATTGCTTTGCGCATTTTGTTTTTTCCGATCGGGACAGTCGGCGGCAAGTACGTAAATTTTGATTATTCTTATCTTCGAGCACTTCAACGGACCGAGACCATAGTTGTTGAAATCCGCAATGTGTTTACGGCAAACAGCGGACCGGCGTTCTTAAAGGACGGGAAGGTCGTCAGTCAACCGCTTAACGTGTTTAATGCTGCTGATGGCTATGACAAGGTCTGGGAAACTTTCAGTATCGGCGTTTTCGAGAACAGTTCGGTGTCGCCGACCAATCTTGCAGCAACTGTAATCGGACCTACCAACCACAGACGTAATAATCATCATGTTTACTTTTATGTTGTTCAGGAAGACAGCGGGGTTGAGAGCGTTGTTCGGGATACCAGTGACTATGATAAAATTCTGGGCGTTTTGGATTTATTTGACATAAGGTACGCCGGAATTCCTATGACCGCACCGGATGTCGGCGGCAGTGCGGGCGGAAGCGGCAATCTTGCTGTCAATCCGCTGGGTGTTTCGTATAACAACACATTCTCGATTTCAATCAAGAGCGAATACAGTCCGCTGGTGTTGGACGGGCGCAAGTTGGTGCTTTATGTGGCAAGTATTCATGATAAGTCCATCAAACACAAAATTTTCCTTAAGTGTATCCAAGCAATCGGAGAGATCAAAGCCCCGGCTGTACTGTATCCGGTTGTAGGCGGAAATGTTGTCGACTTTGAAATCGAAACCGATGAACAACACCGCGGCAGTGACTTCGACATCGAAGGCGCCGAGGATTTTACCGTTGTCGAGCAGCCTCAAATCGGGTCATCCAAAATTTCTTTGTGGAGGCTTCAGCTTAAACCTTCGGCAGTTGTGGGTCAAGAATACAGTTTTGACTTTGTTCATCGCGGCGGAGTAAGGCAAAGTGTAGTTGTCAGACCGCTTGGCAAGTGGACCGCCGTTCCCTCGATTGAATTGTCGCAAGTCTCGGGCGATAAGATATATTATGAAACGCTGGATACAAGTACACGTACGCTGACTGCATTTGTCCGCATAAACGGAACATACTCTTTGGATTTTACCGCCAGTCCCCGTGGTTCGCTTTCCAAGATTGACATGGTAGATGGTGATGTCACCGGTTTGGGCATGGATTTCCGCGGAGGCGGTAAATTATGGTTTACTGCGAACAATGAAGGCACTTACACTTTCGAAATTGAAGTCAGTGCGCCCGGCAGCGATATCAGTATATACAACTCGCTGGCGCAAAGGTTTAAGATTCAAATCGCAGTCGTTGACCCGGTTGTGTCCTTGGAGGTCGCGCCAAATGGCATCGAGGTGCTGTCGGAAAGTTCGCTTGGATATGATCCGTCACGCGGATTGGTGCGGAAAGAAAGCACTGAGGAATTTGAGGTAAGGGTCGGCTATGCTTCAGGATATGTAGGTCTGAACAAGGCAACAACAAGTGTTACACCTGTGTTTTCCGGTAATGCTTTTGATGTTGAGAGGAAATTGGAATTGGGGGACTGTCACTATGAGTTGCGCGGATTTCAATCAACAGGCGGCTTGACAAGCGTCCAGTTTAGGGTTTCGCAGGAGTATAAATGCTTTGATATTACCGTTCCTATCGAGTTTACTGTCGGAACAAGCGGGATGAGCGCAAGTTTGTTTGTAAATGTCGTGGATGCTGCGTTTGTAAAGTCAATCAGGACTGTCGGTATCGGCGAAGTTTGGGACATAAACCTGAATATGAACCCTGCTGGAACCGCTCCGGTGGATACTGCTATGACAGTGGTTGCTGTTACTGATCCAATAGAACCTTATAACAACAATGGAAACGGATATTTGGGTTATGGGTTTTTGAATTTGGCGGGAACCGGACTTGCGGAACCTGATGGTGTCAACTGGTTTCGTGAAGGTGACGAGTTGGTGCGCAAAGTCGGCGAAAACGAGATTATCCGCGTAAATATAATGAACGGTACAGTTGTCGCAAAGCGGTCAAACCTTTCGCCTGAAACTAAAATCGTTTTGGTTATTTATGCGCTTGACAGTTATGACACGACAGTCGGCGGTCTTCCGCAAACGCGCAAGGAAATTCAAATTTTCATCTATGATCGCAGTTCTTCACAAAACCAACGCGCCATATACGGCATCGAACAATTTTTAGATGCATTTTACGAGTGGAATCCAGCCAGCGGCAGACCATCCAATACTCCTCTTGTTGAACTTGCGAAACACTATAATTCCGGTGCGTCACAGTACGGACTGAGGGCGCGCGAGGACTTGGGTGTGATTGTGAACGGAACGCCGAGGTCGTGTTACTATCAGCTTTGTGAGGATATATATCTTTCATATCAGGAAGGAGGCATTACAAAGTATTACATGCTGCCTCCGATATTGAAGTTTGGCACAGATACCGATGCCGAGTTTATTGGAACACGTGTTTATTCACTTGCAGGCGGCAGCAGAAACGTAAATCACAGAATATTCGATTACAGGATGAGTATCGGAAATCGATACGGTTCAAGTCCGAACTTAACAGCCGAGTACGGTTTCTTCAGCAAAATCGGTCAACATGGCACTGTGCGCGGTGTAGACTTTGCGGAAGTAAGCGGATACATTGACCTTTCGTTGTTTCCCAATGGTATTAACGAAGTAAGGTTCGGTGTTGTTGCAGCGTTGAATGAGGGTGTCGTTTGCGATGTGAAAGTAAGTATAAGCGAAAGCAAAGGTGCTTTTTATATCATGGGCGGAGGTAACAGTGCCGGCAGCAACCTTGGGCTTTACAACATCGGACTTATCGTCGGGCGCAACGAGGGGAAAATTCTGGAAACAGCGTACGGGCAGGTTCGCGCAAGCGGGCTTTTGACGTATGGAATGCATTCAAGCAGAGTTACTCCGGTTAACTTCGGAGGTATTGTTGGATTGAATACTGCTGCCGGAAGACTTGAAAAAGATGAGAGGTTATCCGCACTGCGTGAAAATGTCATTGATGCCAATTCGGATGCATCTTTGGCGGTTTATCACGGTGATCAACAGTTTTTCTGGGGTTATAACACCGGTAATGGTCACGGACCGGACTGTTATGTCAACGTAGGCGGTGTTGCCGGTCAAAACTCCGGGTTCATAAACGGTTATTCTTCCGAGGCGGTTATATATAACAGTGCTTATGGAAACACTGGCGGTCTTGTCGGTCTTAACACAGGTGACTTGAGCGGAAATTTGAATATAATCACGGACGGCGTAAAAATTGTGGGCGGCAAGGGCGTTATAATCAACGGTTACAGCAACAGTGCCATATACGCGCGCGGTGCAATGGGAGGAGTAGCAGGACGAAATTTCAATGGTCTTGTGGAAAACTGCTATTATGATTTGTACCTTAACGACAAGGTAAGTTCGGCGCTTGGCGGCTTGTGGGATGTTTTAAGGGTAAGCGGTATTGCCCCGGCAAACTGGGGAGGAGACCCTTTTTACGGCGGATTGATTGTCGGCACGAACGGAAGCAATACCGGCGGAGTTGTTTCCGGTGTTTATGGCACTATTTCAGGCGGTCTTGACGGAAGAATTTTTACATCTTCACCAACGACAGTCGGCGGCGTTGTCGGTGTTAATGACAGCGGAAATGTTAGGTTTTCTTATGCCTCATCGGCGTTTTCCAACCGATTTACCGCCAAAGTGTCAGGCAATTTGCCATACAAGGGCGACATTTATATACACAAAGCAAAGGACGTAATTGTAGGCGGTGTAGTCGGAAGGCAGGATAACTCGTTTGCAAGTTCCGGTCGCTCTGAAGTTTTCGGATGTTATTCAGCACTCACCGTGTTCTTTGATGCAGGGGAAAGCGCTATTGACAGCGGGGCACCGAAAATCGGAGGAATTGTCGGGTTTCTGCATGGTCACAGTTCGACTTCGAACGTTACTGCTGGGGCACGTGCGGACATTAAATACTGTTATTCGAATATGGGCGTTAAGGTTGTACGCGATACCACCTCCGGCGGTGACCATCTGACGTACAATGGATATTGGGCTGGAGGCAAAGGCGGAAGCGGAAATGTTGTTTTTGCAAACTGTTACTCGGTGTACAACGGAAATACTGTCAGCGGTACCGTGATTGGTGAAAACGCCGCTCTTGCCCCAAGAGACCCTGTTCATTGTGGCGGCAACGAAGCGACAGTCGCATATTCGAGCTGTGTGTATGTTGATGTCAGCAATGGTTCTTTCAGCCTTGTTACCGGTTTGACAAGACATATAACCGCTTCGGCAATGAAAACGTGGTTTGACGGCACAGCTCCGGGTCCCAATACATGGAAACAGCATTTTGTTTTTTACCGTACCGAAAGCTATGACCCCAGTGTAAACAATGGTTTTCCTGTGATTTATGATACCAATCCGGATAATCCGATTGTAATGGCAACTCCGTACGCTATTGTACCGAAGTTGTTATCACCTGTTGAATACGCCCAAAAATACGGTGAAGCAAGAAATAACTTGGGCGGGTTTAATTATGTGGTTCCAAATGATGACGGGTCGCGTGCTGCGCTGTTCTATACCGTGGGTTCGTATGCTCCGTCCGGGGTTGTTGCCAACAGGTATTTTCTGGATGATTTGTTTGATGTGGAGGTCAGCCCTTCGATTGCCGCAAAACGAATCGAGTATTTGGTTGATGGTTCGCCGGCTTTGGTTCAAACAGGCATGGAAGTCGGCGCGCGAGGAGAGCCGAGATATTATGTTGATGTAAAGGGCGAGGGCGCATTTAATGTTATCATACAGTCGACACGATATCGTGAGGAAGGCGGTGATTTTGTTATTTCTGCAACTGCCGTGCGGTCGTTTGACATAGTCCGCGGTGTCGATCAAGCATCTGCAACCGCCAATGTTGCGGGTTTGGTTGGTCGAAGGTCGCTTCTTAATAAAGACAGGATGAATATTTTGAACGGCGAAATCAGTATTCCGAAGAGCGCCTCGTTTGCGATAAATGGGTCGATGGGTGATTCCGGCTGGGGCACAAGGATTTACGGCGGGAAAGTAGGCACAAGCGCGGTCTCGCAGGTGATTGCTGATGGGGTTACAAAAACTCTTGACATGTCTTATGGGATCGAGTACGTGCCGGATCCGGTTAACGGAATGTTCACTTCTCTGGGAAGTCCTTCAAATACTTGGTGGGAAGGCGGCACTACTTTCGAGTTTAATGCGCTTGGCGAAATGGCGTTCGCGGTTGTGCCTACGATAACCGTCGGTTCCGAAACATATCGTTGTTTAGCACTTGCTTTTAAAATCAAGGTTACGATTTACGGCGGTGCCAAAGAACTTGCGTTCACACAAAGCGTTAACACAAACGAAAGCATGCAGGGTCAAAACATCATCGGCGGCAGCGAGATTGACCCTTCGACAAGCGTTATAACGCGCGGTGTGTTTGTAACTGATATAGCTCAAACCGCGGGAGGAAGCGCCAGTGACGAGGAAAAACTGCTGAGTTTGACAAAGTTTTATTACAGAACCGGTGATCACACTGATCGTCTGTTTTGGGAGTGGGACGGCATCCAAGAGAAAAGTGTTACGAAATCAACTGTCAATAAAATCGACGGGCAATTTATCAGTTTATATTTTGAACTTCGTGTCGAGCCGCTTGGTGCGCCCGTAGACGGTTATACTACGTACAATTTTTCAATTTATGTCAGCATTATCGTTGATTCCGGCGGTGATTTGTACCAAAAAATTACGCAGGAAAACCTCAGCGAAGAAAACTGGCGTCCGCTTGATTCAATCAAGCAGGATATCAAGGGAAATTTGATTGCGGAAGAAATTTTGACAATCGGACATGACCCTGCAGCACGTATGCGTTCGGCGTATACAAATCTTGACATTACTCCGCAAGATTTACAGGCAGTGGAAATTCAGCATTTTGCGAATTCCGTAAAGTGGTCTGACCAGCATGGCAACGAAACGGTGAATTTGGTTGTTGACGAAAGCCAGCACGCAAGCAGCAACATATACGCCGACAGTGAAAGGGGCGGACTGCTGAAAATTTATGCCTTTCCTTATTTTTCGAACATCGAATCGTTTGTTCTGAGTCACAATAAAAGCGCCTATGCAAGCGCAGAAAACGGAACTAAACCATGGATGCAGCTTGCCGGTTGTACAGACCCGAAGTGTAAAGATTATATAAACTGCACGCATTTTGACAAGAAGATTTACGAGGAGTGGAGCATCTATTTTACGCAAATGGTTTACGACAGAGATAGGGGTATTTATATTCCTCTGGCGATAACCGGCGATAAGCTGTATCAGGTTTCAACGACTTGGCTTGACGGCGGATTGCCTGTTTACGGTTGGACGGGGGTTTACTTTATTCAAACGCAGCTTTTTGAACCTGCCATGAAATATATCGGGCAAGGTACAAATAACTGGGAGTACGCAAATGGCGCATCTGTCCCTCTTGCTCCTAACAGCAAGTTTGACATTGTTGCCGACTTCGTTACAAACGGAGGGGTTCAGATATCAAAATCGTTTGAGGTTCGTACCGCAGAAGCGCCGGGTCTTAGTTTCGATTACGAAGGTGTGATAACTACAAAAACGGAACAGGCAATCGGTACAACGGTTTCGTTCACGGTCGTTAAAGTTCCGGCGGACAGGGTAACACTTGGCACTCCTGTTGTTGATGCCGGAGCGCAGACCACAAAAGTGCATCTTTCTTCGGAGGGTTCTGGATATACACTGAAAATTGATTCGGATTTTGTACTTGCCGGAAGTGTTCCGATAAAAATCAGGTTTCCATATACTCGTCTGGAAGACAACGGCTATATTACGGATAATCTTTTCACGGACTTTGTAATTAATCCTGTCTTGTTCAAAATCCGCGGTTTCGGTATTGACAATATAAACGGAAATACAATTCGGCTGGCAAACACAAACCGCCAGAATGTGGCGCTTAATGTGAAATATTCAGGCAGCGAAGACCTGGCTGGCAGGATTGCAACCGAACTCAGGTCGCTTTTATACGAAATCAACAACGGCGACAATCGTGATTGGCTGTCGTGGACTGCGGGCGGGATAAGACTTAATACTACGCTTGATCAATACGGATATTATGTAAACAATGCTGCAGGACAGGTCAATTTCCATTTGGGTGAGCGTGACTACTCGAAATTCATTATTGATGCCGTCGGGTCGCCGGCGACAAGCTCGTTTGACGTTGAGATGCTTTTTGCCTATGAGGACGGGCTGCCGGTAATCAAGCAGAACATTGGAACAAGTACAAAACGCGTTGTGTCTGGGTTTAACGTGGTTACAATAAAACAAAGTCAAGCAGAAAATCCGGAGCCGATTTATCAAAGGGACGTAAACGACAAGTTCCGCAGGATGGAACGGGACAGCCATTACATTATCATGGAAGACTTGATTCTGCATGATTGGATTCCGATGCCGTTCGTGGCGGCAAGTTTGGATGGGAACAGCAAAAAAATTACCATAGCCAAATTCAAGGAAGACGAACTTGGGCAGGATATCGGGTTGTTCAGCACTGTTGGTATTGTCGGCGGATCGCCGCTTGGCAATGCTTGCGTTCTTAAAAACCTTAATGTTGCTTTGCCGGCGTCGTCGCTGGGTATTACTTTGGATAACCGCTACAGCGAACGGACGAATGCTGTGGATGTCTCTGTCGGGTTGTTGGCGGGGCGCAACGGCGGCATTATTACGAATTGTGCGGTGGTTAATAATGCCCAGTTCAAGACAGTGTCGATAGACGATGGAAAAATCGCGCAACTTGTCAATTATGACAAGACAACGTTCAACGTAGCCACCAATACGGGTGCCCAGCAGTTCAATATTTCTCTTGGCAGCCCGTTCCTTAATGTGCGCATCGGCGGCTTGGTCGCAGAAAATATTTTTGGAGGCGTGATAAGTAACAGTAACGTAATGGTCGATATCGAAGCAAGGAAAGTTTATACCAATGATGTACATGGTGCGGCAACTTTGAATCTATCTGGCTTTGTTGCGGAGAATTCGGGGACGATTGTTTCGTGTTTCTTCCGTGACTCAAATATTATAAACAGTGTCGGGACATCGGGGGAGAACAGAACCTCGGGATTCGTTGGTTTCAACAGAAGCGGAGCAATCATTTCCGGATGCTATGTAATGGGCGTGGCGAATCCAATTTATTTGAACAAGGGTCCCGGCAATATCGGAACGGTTCAGTATGGTACTTTATCTTCTGTAAGCAATGTTGCCGGATTTGCGGCTGCGAATGCCGGAACAATTAATAATTGCTTTGTAAATATAAGAATTATCTCGTCCGGCGGAGGCGGTATTGTCAGCGGGTTTGTTTTGACAAACAGCTCCTCCATAACAAATTGCTTTGTGAATAATCCCGGACTTCCATTATTAGCCGTTAACACATATGCTGGATTTGCTTCAACAAATTCCGGTACAATCGAAAACTGTATATTTGTATTTGGTGAAGGAGGAACCTCCGGACGTGGCTTTGGCGGTATTTCCGGACCCGGTACCGGCATAAACAGCCTCAACGAAGGCGTTGAAATGCAATCACTTGCGACCTATACCGCAAGAAATTTCAGTATTGACAAGTATGAACCGAATGAAGAAGTCATTACGGTTTGGAAGATGACTGATTATGGCGGCTTCTCTATGCCACAGCTTGTGACTGCGAACAGAGTTACAGAAAGTATCCGTATTTTGGAGCCGAAAACCACCCCGAATGCACTTAACATGTACAGTTATGTGTCAAGCTATCGTTTTGAAGGCAATGAAACATCGATTTATGTCGGCAGCGAGAGAAACCCGGTTTTGATTACAAACGGTCAGCAGTTTAACGATATTATCTATGTTCACAGCGGTGCGGAAGCGCAGGATAGCGGCGTATGGTCCGACATTGACTACGAGCGAAATGTATACGACAAGCATATCCGCCTTGTCAACAACTTGAATATGCGCGGCGATATCAGTGATGCAAAATCAGTTATGACTTACCGCGCGATTTTTGCCGGTGAATTGGACGGAAATGGGCTTAGAATTAACTATATCTCTCTTAACCCTACCGAGATTTCAGGTGCTGTCGACAACGGACTGCGCAGCATAGGGCTTTTCAGTAAACTCGAGTATGCTACTGTGAAAAATGTAACGCTTCATTTTGACCGTTACGGCGTTTCTGACAGTTCAATTGGAACGACTGCCGCAAACTATGTCGGCGGTTTGGCGGGTGCCTCGATTAACAGCAATATTTCCGATGTTACGTTGTTGTCTGTTTCAAACCTTTACGGAATTCAAGGGCGTTCTATCGTCGGAGGCTTGGTAGGAATGGCTGTAATGTTTGACATTCCGGGCGAGTATGAAAGCACAAGCAAAATTCAAAATATAAGGTCAGGTGTACCTGTCAGGGCAGCTTGGGGTCAAAACTCGGTAGTCCCGTATCAAATTTTTGAAAGTGCCGACCAGTATATAAACTTTGATTACTATGAAATTGCGGTTGCGGGCGGTGTTATTGGAATGGTTACCGGCTTGCCAAGGGTTGATTATTGGCGGAAAACAGTCGGTTCGCTGGTGGAAAATACGGAACTTGATATACTTCGGAATGACCAATACCAGACATCGCGCTCCAACATAACGACTCCGAAAAACATGTCATCGCATGTACGCAATATCGGTAATATCGTAAATTCATACTCGGTTGCAGGCGAAATTGTCGGGGGGCTTGTCGGGGTAATCGACAGCGGTATTATTGTCGACAGCGCAAATTTGGTTGTGCCTGCCGGGAATTCAGCTGGGCTTTTCGGTAAGTATTATATCGGAGGACTTGTCGGAGTAAATATGGGAATATTGCATGACAGCCGAGTAAGCCTTGGCAGCACGTTGAACGTGCAGTCAATAACCAGTGGGAATTACGTATTCCGCAGTAATCCAAACACGGTTAATATCGGCGGCACGAATTACGAACTTTATTCTAACCACCACGGGATGACTGTTGGAGGCGCGGCAGGGTTTAACGCAGGTGTCGTGACAGACGTCGCGGTTACGGCAGCTTTGAATAATACAAGCGTGTGGCGGCTTGGCGGTATCGTCGGAGAGAACAAGGGGACGGGGGAGATTGGCAGTGGGAAAATTAGCGGCTGCACGTACGCAACTCCGACCGGCAGTAACAACGTTATCAACGGCGGGTTTTATATCGGCGGACTTATTGGTGTTAACAGCGGAACCGGGACTGTGATAGAGGGAAATATTATGAATGTGATGGGTTGGGGGGACAATTTCAAGGAAACCGTTAATAGCAATAGTAATAATATCATAACTAGTTTTGTTAATAATAGATGGGAATGGAACTCGATTTTTGGCGTGCAGGAAGATGACTATGGAATAGGGATGGCACTTGGGGCAGTTACATTTCCATTCCTTGACAGGTTCGGCCCGTTTGGTATGGAAAATGGAAAACCAAAAGCGATTGTTGGACGCGAGTGGGTAACTGGAGTTTTTATTGGTGAAAATCGGGACTCTAGTCTTGTTGCTGGGTGGGGTGGTGCCAATAATTTGGATAATTCAGTCGCAATAGAAGGCAATTATCGAATTACCGGCACTTTTGGTTACAAAATATAATTTCTGGCGGCGATATAATAACAATTTGCCTGCTTTGGTGTCCGTATGGTATAGTTAACGGATGAACCTCAACGATGAAATCGAATCGGTGGTGTATCGCAATGATGAGAACGGATACTCGGTCTTGCGCCTTAAAAACTGTGGGCTGACAGCCGTCGGGACGTTTCATTACGTGACGGTCGGGCAGGAGTTTGATCTCGTTGGCGATTTTGTTCAAAACGCGAAGTACGGCAAGCAGTTCGTTGTCAAATCCTACGACCTTGTGCCGCCTAACAGCCCGTCGAAGCTTAAAGGCTTTCTTGGCAGCGGTTTGATTAAGGGTGTTGGACCTGCGATTGCCGGGCGGATTGTGAAAATGTTCGGTGCCGGTGCAATTGGCATTATCGAGCGCGAACCCGAAAAACTGGCACAAGTAAAGGGAATCAGTGTCGGCAAGGCAAAACAAATCGGTGAACGCTATGGCGAAATCAAGGAAATGCAAGCCGCGATTGTGTACCTTCAAAAGTTTGAAATTTCGATGAATATGGCAATTCGCATTTACAATCATTACAAAGACCGCACAATCGAGTGTGTTCAAACGAATCCGTATGCCCTTATCGAGACAATTGACGGAATCGGATTCTTGACCGCCGATAAAATGGCGCAGGACCTTGGGATTAACTACGCCGGTCGTTTCCGAGTGCGCGCCGGAGCGGTTTATGTCCTGAAACAAAGCAGCGAGGCGGACGGGAATACCTTTTTGCCTCGCGATGTGCTGCGAAACGGGGTGTGCAGGCTTCTTAAAATCAAAATGGAGCAACTCGAGCCCGTATTTGACGAAGTTGTGCAGGAGTTATGCCTTGACAAGTACCTGACTGCCGTTAAAGCACTCACAGAGGGAGCGGACGACGACGGATACATGCTGAACAGGTTTTATGTTGCCGAGCGTGCGGTGGCAAGCAGGATTGCTATGCTTTGTTGCGATGAAACTGTCCGTCCCTCCGCGGATGTGGACGAGTTGCTGGTCAGTTATCAGAAAACTTTTAAAATCAAATTCCATGCAAAACAAGCCGAAGCGATAAAGCTGGGTTGCGGGAACGGGGTTTCTGTAATCACTGGCGGTCCCGGAACCGGAAAGACAACGATTGTGCGTGCGATTCTGTATGTTGCGGCCGCCGAGGGAAAAAGTACGCAACTTCTTGCGCCTACCGGGCGTGCGGCGAAAAGGTTGGAAGAAACTACCGGACATGCGGCTTCAACGATACACCGCGCGCTGGATATTGACTTCAAAAATAAGGTGGCAGCGTTTACTTATGACGATCCCGAGAACATTATTCAGTCCGACATTGTTATCGTCGACGAAGTTTCAATGTGCGATTGTATATTGATGAGTCAGCTCCTTAAAAAAATCATGAGCGGCACGCGGGTTGTCTTGGTGGGTGACAGCGACCAGTTGCCAAGTGTCGGCGCGGGAAATGTACTGGCAGATATTATCGCCGGCGGGGTTGTGCCGGTTGTTGCCTTAAGCGAAATCTACAGACAGGCAGAAAGCAGCCAAATCGTTACCAACGCCCATGCAATTAATCGCGGCGAGATGCCTAACCTGGACAACAAGTCGGATGATTTTTTCTTTGAACGGTGTGAAACGCCTGCGGAGATAAAACGCAAAATATTGGGTCTTGTGACAGACAGAATACCCAAATACTTGAATTGCGGCACGGATAGGATACAGGTTCTGTGTCCCATGAAACTGGGCGAGGCGGGCATGAACAGTTTGAATATAGCTTTGCAGGAGAGTTTGAACCCGGCTTCAGGCGAAAAAGACGAGTACCAGTACGGCGAAACGACTTTTCGCATCGGTGACCGAGTTATGCAGACGGTGAATAACTATAACCAGGAATGGACGCGGGACGGCGTGGTTGGAATCGGTGTCTTTAATGGTGATATCGGGCAGGTGGCGGCGGTCAGGCGTGAAAGCGGTGAAGTTGTCGTTGCGCTTGAGGACGGGCGTGAAACGGTTTACACGCGTGCAGATCTGCCTACCTTGGTTCTTGCGTACGCGATTACAGTTCACAAGTCGCAGGGGTGCGAGTTCGACGTTGTCGTGGTTCCAGTGACCAGCGGTGCCTATATGATCTTGACGCGAAACCTTTTGTATACTGCCGTTACACGCGCCAAGAAGATGGTTATGCTGGTTGGAAGTGCGGAAAATGT
>Ga0123356_10002196_pt1 | contig 20996 bp, 18 predicted proteins | sample TergutEmb28metaG_2_FD_92546 | JGI IMG/M metagenome (GOLD analysis project Ga0123356, IMG submission 92546) | Embiratermes neotenicus P3 segment gut microbial communities from Petit-Saut dam, French Guiana - Emb289 P3 | ecosystem: Host-associated > Arthropoda: Insects > Digestive system > Gut ... | reverse complement strand
GAACGTACCGATGCTCCCGGTGGTCGCCGTCCCGTCTCAGGTCACCAAGAAGATCGTCGTCTACTCGTACGCGATGGTCGCCGCGACCCTGGCCCTGGCCCCGTACGCGGGATGGCTCTACACGGCCGCCGCCGTGGGTCTAGGTGGCTGGTTCCTAGTCGAAGCGCACCGTCTGCACGCGCAGGTCAGGTCCGACTCGGCCGGCGAGCGCCCGGTCCCGATGCGGCTGTTCCACCTGTCGATCGCGTACCTGACCCTGCTGTTCGTCGCGGTCGCGGTCTGCGCCCTGCTCCCCGTCGGCCGCTGGTAGCCGGCCCCTCATCCCTAGCCCGGTCCCGTATTCCCCCGTCCCCGGTCGGTCTAGCCATGACTTACCGGGAGGCGGACGGTCGCGCGCAGACCGGACGGGGAGCCGGGGTTGTCGTCCAGGCTCGCGGTACCGCCGTAGGCCTGGGCCGTGGCCCTGACGATGGCCAGGCCCAGGCCGGCGCCGCCCGCCTCGTCGCCCTCGCGGCTGCGGGCGTCGTCGAGCCGGGTGAAACGGTCGAAGACGCGTTCCCTGTCCGGCTCGGGAATCCCGGGACCGTCGTCGCAGACCGAGAGTTCGGCCCACTCGCCGGTCCGCTCGACGCGGACCGTGACCTCGGACTTCGCGTAACGAACCGCGTTGTCCACCAGGTTGACGAGCAGCCGGTCCAGGCTCTGCCAGTCCCCGGTGACAGTCACGAGGTCGGCTTCCGCGACGGCCATCTGGTCTGCTTCCCCGCAGGTGTCCGCCACCGCGGTGGTCACCGGTACCCGCGCGTCCGCGTACCGGCAGACCACGGCGCGCGACAGTTCCGTGAGGTCAGCCGGCGCCCCGCGGCGCGGTGTCCGCGCCGTTCCCGCGGCGGCCGCGCCCGCCTGTTCGTCAAGGCGGGCGAGCAGCAGCAGGTCCTCGGCTAGCCGGGATAGCCGGAGGGTGTCGGCGAGGACGTCGCGGGCGGTTTCCGCCCAGTCCTGGCTGGATGGGTGGTCGAGGGCCACCTCGAGCTGAGTCCGGATCGATGCGATCGGGGACCGCAGCTCGTGCGCGGTGTCGGAGACAAGGGCCCGCTGTCGCTGCTGCGCGGCGGCCAGCCGCGACAGCATGTCGTTCAAGGTCAGTGCCAGCGACCGGACTTCGTCGCGCGCTTCAGGGACCGGCAGTTCCTCGGCCGCCCCGGCGCCGGTGACGTGCGCCGCGCCGCGCCGCAGCAGGTCGATGGGGCGCAGGGTGGACCCGGTAACCAGCCAGATCGCCCCGGTGAAGGCGACGAACAGCACCGGCGTGCCGATGATCAGCGCCTTCAGCACCACGGATAGCGATCCAGACGTCTCGCTGTACGGCACCGCCGCGATCACCAGGTCCCCGTCGACGGCACGATTCGCCACGACGCGCAGCAGCGACGGCATGTCGTAGGGCGCGCCTTGCAGCTGCGTGGCCGCGCCGCCGTCCGCGAGCGCCATCGCCTGGGCCGGCGGGATCAGCGGGACGAGCCGGTCGGCCCCGGGAGAGCCGTCCACGATCCGGCCGGCCGGGCTCAGCACCTGGATCGTGCCGGTGACGACCGGGACCGGGTCGGGCAGCCGCCCCTCGTTGATCAGCGCGACGACCTGGGCCGCGGCCGTATGGGCGGTGTCGTCCACCGACCGGGTGAGCGAGACCCGCAGCGCGTTGAAGAGCAGCAGGTCGGCGGCGATCAGCGCGACGAGCAGCCCGAGGGCGGCGGTGAGCGTGACCCGTGCCCGCAGCCCGCGCCGGCGCCACCACCGGGCCAGGGCTGGTCCGGGCTTAGCCACCGTCGGCCGCCAGCAGGTATCCCGCGCCGCGGACGGTCTGGACCGAGCGCCGCCCGAACGGCACATCGATCTTCCGCCGCACGTAGCCGACGTACACCTCGACCACGTTGACGTCGGCGATCTCGTCCGGGTCTTCCCACACGTGCGCGAGCAGCTCGGACTTGGACACGACGGCGCCGGCCCGCCGCATCAGGTACTCGAGCAGTGCGAACTCGCGCGCGGTGAGCTCCACGTCGGCCGTGCCGCGGCGCACCACGCGTGCGGCCGGGTCCAGGGTCAGGTCCCCGGCCCGCAGCACCGCGGGCCGTGGCGCGGCACCGCGCCGGAGCAGGGCCCGCAGCCGCGCGGCGAGCACGACGTAGGAGAACGGCTTGGTCAGATAGTCGTCGCCACCGAGGTCCAGCCCGTCGGCCTGGTCGTACTCCCCGTCCTTGGCGGACAGGAAGAGCACCGGCACCCAGTTCTCCTCGGCCCGCAGCTGCTGGCAGACCCGGTACCCGTTCAGGCCGGGCAGCATGATGTCGAGCACGACGCCGTCGTAATCGCCCTCGCGGGCAAGGTGCAGCCCGGACACCCCGTCGTAGGCGAGATCGACCGCGAACCCCGAGGCCTCGAGGCCGCGCTTCACCGCGGCGGCAAGCCGCCGCTCGTCCTCCACGACTAGCACGCGCACGGCTACAGTGTCACCCACGGCCGGACCCCGCGCATCCAGCTCTCAGCCACCTCACAGTTATCTCTTCTCAGCGACCTCACAGTCGGCGTAGGGCAGGGTAAAACTGACGATGTAAACCGCGCCCTCCGAATGGGTGAGCAAGCATGCGAGTGAAACTGTCCAGGCACGCCAGGTGGGCGGTGCCGGGTGCCGCCGTAGTAATCACCGGCGGCGTCGTTGCCGCCTTCGCGATTCCAGCCGCCGAGGCTTCCCCGGTGCTGCCGGCCCGCACCCCCGCCCAGCTACTGGCCGAGATCAGCGCGGACTCCCACGTCCCGCCGCTGACCGGCACCGTGGTGGAAACCACCTCGCTCGGCCTGCCGCAGCTGCCGGGGATGAACGACCCGACGTCGCTGGCGTCGCTGCTGACCGGATCGCACACGGTCAACGTGTACTACCAGGACGCGAAGCACTTCCGGCTGGAGGCCCCGTCGCCTGCTGCGGAGACCGACTTCATCAGGAACGGCAGCACCCTCTGGCTCTGGGACTCCAGGACCGATTCGGTGACCAAGTTCACCCTGCCCAAGCCAACCGCGAAGCAGAAGGCCGAGGCCCAGCTGCCTGCCACCCCGGTGCTCACCCCGCAGCAGGCCGCCAACGAGGTCCTGGCGGCGGTGGGCAAGACCACGCTGGTCTCCCTGAAGTCCAACGTGATGGTCGCCGGCCAGGCCTCCTACCAGCTGGTGCTCGCGCCGAAGGATCACCGCTCGCTGATCGGCGAGGTGACGATCGCGATCGACGCCCAGTACGGCGTGCCGCTCCAGGTTCAGGTCTTCGCCAAGGGCGCCGGATCCCCGGCGTTCCAGGTCGGGTACACCAGCCTGCAGTTCGTCGCACCGGCCGCGGCCAACTTCGACTTCACCCCGCCCCCCGGCGCGACGGTGAAGGTCGAGAGCCCCGGAACCAAGCAGCAGGGCAGCGGTCCGGGTAGCCAGTCTGACCTCACCGGGGCAGGCACCTACGGCAGCAGCTGGCTGACCGTCATTGAGCTGCCGAGCAGCGACCTGCTGAGCGGCCTCAGGGGCGGCCAGCCGACGTCCGGCACCGGCGGCAACGGCAACCCAGGCCCCGGCGGGGTGCTCGCCGGCGACTCCCAAGCCATCCTGAACGCGATCCTCGGTTCCGCCAAGCCGGTGCACGGCTCGTGGGGGAGCGGCACTCTGGTCACCACCAGCGTCGTCTCGATCCTCATGACCGGCGGCGATGTCTACGTTGGCGCGGTTCAGCCGAGCGTGCTGTACGCCGCCGTGGGGCACACGACCTCATGAGCCAGCCAGCGGACACGGAAACCCGGCGCCCGGAGCTGGCGATCGCCAGCTCCGGGCTGACCAAGCGGTTCCGCGGCGGCCAGCTCGCCGTGGACCACGTGGACCTGGCGGTGCCCAGGGGCTCGGTTTACGGATTCCTCGGCCCGAACGGCTCGGGGAAGACCACCACGATCCGCATGCTGCTCGGCCTGGCCTTCCCGACCAGCGGCAACGCCGAACTGCTCGGCGTTCCGATGCCGGGCGGCGCGATCAGCGTGCTGCCCCGGGTCGGCTCGCTCGTCGAGGGCCCGGCCTTCTACTCATACCTCTCCGGCTGGGACAACCTGGCCCGCTACGACTCCGCCGACCGCACCGCGCCGGCCAGGACCGCGCGGAAACGCATAGCGGAGGCGCTCGAACGGGTCGGGCTGACCGGTGCGGCGCGGAAGCGGTACCGGCACTACTCGCTCGGCATGAAGCAGCGGCTGGCGATCGCCGCCGCCCTGCTCAGGCCGAGAGAGCTGATCATCCTGGACGAGCCGACCAACGGGCTCGACCCGCAGGGCACCCGCGAGGTCCGCGGGCTCGTCCGGCAGATCGCCTCCGACGGGACCACGGTGTTCGTCTCCAGCCACCTGCTCGCCGAGGTCGAGCAGGTCTGCTCGCATGTCGGCGTGATGCGCACCGGCAAGCTGGTCTTCCAGGGCGGGCTCGGCGAGCTGCGGCGGACCGCGGCCGCCCGGATCGCGGTCCGTACCGGCGACGTCGCGGCGGCGGCCGAGGTCTTCGCCAAGCTCGGCTTGGCCGATCCCGAGCGAGGCGACGATCTGGTCACCGCCGAGCTCGGCGACGAGCTTCCGGAGAAGATCACCGCCGAGCTAGTGCACGCGGGCATCGGCGTCCGCGGTCTGACGGTAGAGTCCCCGAGCCTGGAGGACCTGTTCGTCGGACTTACCGGGGAGGGGTTCGATGTCGAACGCTGAGATCACGCTGCCCGAAGCGGCGCGGGTACAGACCCAGCCCCGGCCGCCACGGCTCGCCGCGGGCAATCTCAGGCTCTTCGCCAACGAGCTGCGCGTCACCTTCTTCCGGCGGCGCAACCAGCTGCTCCTGCTCGTCGTGGCGCTGTTCCCGCTGCTGATCGGGATCGGCCTGAAGTTCGCCCAGCCGCACCCGAGCGGCGGCGGCAGCGGCCCGGGCAACAACGCCCCCGGGGGCGCGGTCAGCGCCTCCGGGTACTTCAACCAGCTGGCCGGGAACGGCGTGTTCCTGACGTTCGTCGCGCTGTCGCTGCTGCTGATCCTGGTGCTGCCGCTGGCGATCGCGGTCATCGCCGGAGAGTCGGTGTCCGGCGAGGCCGGGGCTGGCACGCTCCGCTACCTGCTCGCGGTGCCGGCCGGCCGGACCCGGCTGCTCGTGGTGAAGTTCGCGATGATCGTGACGTGGGCGGTGGTGGCCACCTTCCTCGTGTCCGCCGTCGCGCTGATCACCGGCGTGGCCCTGTTCGGCGCGGGGCCGGTGACGCTGCTGTCCGGCACGACGGTGTCGCTCGCCGCCGGCCTGGTCCGCGTGCTGTGGGTGACGCTGTACGTGTGCGCGGCGCTGGTGTCGCTCGGCGCGATCGGCCTCGCGATCTCGACCCTGACCGAGCACGCGATCGGCGCGATCGCGGCGCTGGCGATCCTCGTGGTCGCCAGCGAAGTAGTCGACAACATCCCGCAGTTCGCTCCGGTGGCGCCGTACCTGCCGACGCACTGGTGGCTGATGTTCGACTCGTTCCTGCGCAGCCCGATGGACGCGACCACCATGTGGCACGGCCTGCTGTCGTTCGCGGTCTACACGGCGCTGTTCGGTTGCATCGCCTGGGCCCGGTTCACCTCAGCGGACGTCACCAGCTGAAGTCTTCCTCCCAGAACTCGGTCTCGCCGCGGCCGGCCCGGCCCTCCTCTTCCTGGGCGCGCAGCTCCACGCGGCGGATCTTGCCGCTGATCGTCTTCGGCAGGTCGGCGAACTCGACGCGGCGGATGCGCTTGTATCCCGGCACCCGGTCGCGGACGAACCGCATGATGTCTTGCGCGAGCTCCGCTGCCTGCTCCCTGGACCCGGGAGCGGAGCCGCCGGCCAGCAGCACGTAGGCCTTCGGCACCGCCAGCCGGATCGGGTCGGGGGAGGGCACGACCGCCGCCTCCGCCACGGCCGCGTGCTCGATCAGCACCGATTCGAGCTCGAACGGGGAGATGCGGTAGTCCGACGCCTTGAACACGTCGTCGGTGCGGCCGACGTACGTGATGTACCCGTCCTCGTCGCCGGACGCGACGTCGCCGGTGTGGTAGTAGCCGTCCCGCATCGCCTCGGCGTCCCGCTCGGGATCGTCCAGGTAACCGGTCATCAGGCCGAGCGGCCGCCGCGACAGGTCGAGGCAGATCTCGCCGTCCTGGCCGGGGGAGCCGGTGATCGGGTCGACGAGCACGACCGGGTAGCCGGGCAGCGGCCGGCCCATCGAGCCGAGCTTGAGCGGCTGCCCCGGCGGGTTCCCGACCTGCGCGGTCGTCTCCGTCTGGCCGAAGCCGTCCCGCACCGTTATCCCCCACGCCTTGCGGACCTGCTCGATCACCTCGGGGTTGAGCGGCTCGCCCGCGGCTACGCACTCCCGCAGGCCGGAGATGCCGGCCGCCGACAGGTCGGCCTGGATGAGCATCCGCCACACGGTCGGCGGCGCGCAGAACGTGGTCACCCCGCAGTCGCCGAGCGCGGACAGCAGGCCGGGCGCGCTGAACCGCGCCTGGTTGAGGATGAGGATGGTGGCCTGCGCGTTCCACGGGGCGAAGAGGTTCGACCAGGCGTGCTTGGCCCAGCCGGGCGAGGAGATGTTCAGGTGCACGTCGCCCGGCTTGATGCCGATCCAGTACATGGTGGACAGGTGGCCGACCGGGTAGCTGGCGTGGGTGTGCCCGACGAGCTTGGGCTTGGACGTGGTGCCCGAGGTGAAGTACAGCAACAGCGGGTCGGCGGCGTGCGTCACCCCGTCGGCCTCGAACGAGGCCGGTGCCAGCGCTGCGTCCGCGTACGGGTGCCATCCGTCGGTCGCGTCGTCGCCCACGACCACCCGGGTATAGGTGCCGGCGATGTAGGCGAACTTCGGAACCTGAGCCGACTCGGCGATGACGTGCCGCACGTCGCCCCGCAGGATCCGGTCCGCCAGGTCCGCGGGCTGCAACAGCGTCGATGCCGGGATCACGACCGCGCCGAGCTTGATCGCGGCGAGCATGATCTCCCAGAGCGGCACGATGTTGCCGAGCATGAGCAGCACCCGGTCGCCGCGCTGCACGCCGAGGCCGCGCAGCCAGTTCGCCACCTGCCTGGACCGCTCGGCCATCCCGGCGTAGCTCACCGCTTCGTCCGACCCGTCGTCGCCCACTACCCGCAGGGCGGTCCGGTCGGGGTGCTCGGCGGCGATCACGTCGAACCAGTCGAGCGCCCAGTTGAACTCGTCGAGGTCCGGCCAGCCGAACTCGGCGCGGGCGGCGCCGTAATCCTCGCGGTAGCGCAGCAGCAGGTCACGGGCCCCGCGGAAGGCGGCGGCGGAGGCGTCGTTGCTCATGGGAAATATAGTGACAGCCGCCGAGGTTGGTACAAAGGCGCGGGCCCGCGCCGGTTGCCGTCCCCCGGTCATATGGAACGGTTCCGTGTTCTACCCGGCCCGCCAGCCGATCTCCAGCACAGGCTGCGCTTCATAGCTTGTTGAGATCATTCTCCTAATGTTGAGACAGCCGAGGATGTAAGACTGAGTGATATGAACTCCTGGGACGAGACTGCGGGAAGCGAACGAGACCGCGCTCGCGCGCGCCGGAATTCGAACCACGCCGCCGCGCGCCAGATGGCGCGGGCCGTGGCCGACCGCGAGCAGGGCAAGCGCCGCCTTAACGCGACGACCGTCACGGTGTCTGCCGCTTCCGTGGTGGCAGCGGGCATCGTGATCGCGGTGCTGCCCGGTTCCACGCACGCGTCAGTGACCAGCAGTTCGTCCGGCAACAGCACGTCGAGCACCTCCAGCACCAAGAGCGCCGGTACGTCCGGCGCGAAGAGCGCGCCGGCCCCGGCGAGCAGCTCGAGTGGCTCAGGCAACAGCAGTTCGTCGAACTCGTCGAGTTCCTCGAACTCCAACAGCTCCAGCACGTCCAACACGTCGAACAGCTCCAACAGCAACTCCGGCACGCTGCAGCAGCCGGCCAGCCAGCCGCAGAACGTCAGCGGCGGTGGCGGTGGCTCCACGTCCGGCGGAACATGGTGACCCGCGCCACCACAGACAACGAGCCGCGCCCGGCGAGCGGTGCGGGACCCGGGTTCGCCGCCTGGCGGGCCCTCGGAATGCTCATCCAGCTGCAGGTGACCGACCCGGCGCTGGTCACGGCGGCGCGCGCCGCGCTCGAAGGCGATCTCGCCGCACTGGATCTGGCGTGCAGCCGGTTCCGGCCCGATTCTGAGCTCGTGGCCGTGGGGAACGCGGCCAGGACCGCGCCCGGACGCATCACGCTCTCGGTGAGCCCGCTGCTCGCCGAGGCGGTGGAGGTCGCGCTGCGCGCGGCACGGCTGACGGACGGCGACGTGGACCCGACAGTGGGCGGCGCGCTCGCCGCGCTCGGCTACGACCGGGACTTCGGCGAGCTGGCCGGCCCGAGTCCGGCCGACGAACCCGCCCTTTCGCGTGTCCCGCAGGTTAGCGTGCGGGAGATCCCCGGCTGGCGGTCGGTATCCGTGGACGTCGAACGGCGGCTGCTGACCGTGCCCGGCGGCGTCGGGCTCGACCTCGGGGCGACCGTTAAGGGCTGGGCCGCGGACCGGGCGGCCGCCCGGATCGCCGGCGAACTCGGCTGCGGGGTCCTTGTCAGCCTCGGCGGCGACACCGCGGTGGCGGGCGAGCCGCCCGCGGGCGGCTGGCGGATCCGGGTACAGGACCGGACCCTCCTTCCCGACGAGGACCCGGACGGGCCGTACCAGGTCGTGTCGATCACCGATGGCGGCCTCGCGACGTCGTCGACGACGGCCCGCCGCTGGCGACATGGCGGCGACGTGGTGCACCACATTCTCGACCCGCGCACCGGAACGTCGGCCGAGCCAGTCTGGCGCACGGTGTCGGTGGCCGCGGGCACCTGCGCCGACGCGAATACCGCAGCGACCGCCGCGATCATCCGCGGTCACCGGGCACTCGCCTGGCTGACAGGCCTCAACCTGCCCGCCCGCCTGGTCGCAGCGGACGGTTCCGTTGTCACGATCGCGGGTTGGCCCACTGCCGAGTAGGCGGCTGCTACTCCTCGTCTAGCAGCCAGGCCAGGGCCGCGGCGGCCGTCCAGGACTGATTCAGGCTGCCGAGGGGTGCCCCGGTCTCCGGGTGGTAGTACTCGGCGAATGACTCATCGGACAGCTCGTCAAGCGACGCCGACCGCAGCGCCGCGGCGGCGGTCCGTTCGCCCGAGCGGTTCAGCGCCCAGGTGAGCAGCCAGGTGAAAACCGGCCACACCGGCCCGCGCCAGTAGCAGGACGGGTCGTAGGCAGCCGAGCACGGCGACGTGGACGGCGGCAGCGCGAACTTCAGCGAGGGGTGGCCCGCCCACCGCTCGCCGAGCAGCAGTGACACCAGGCGCTTGCGCAGCTGGGCCGGCATGCCGCCGGCGATCAGCGGCGCGAAGCCGGCGATCGTCTCCGTCTTCAGCCATTCCCCGGTCCGCAGGTCGACATCGGCGGCCAGGCCCGACTCCTCGTCCACCTGGCAGAAAACAGCCGCCCGTGCTTGGGCGGCGTAGTCCTTGAGCTCGGCGGCGTCATCGGGCTTCTTCAGCCGGCCGGCGAGCGCCGCCAGCAGGTCGGAGGCGGCGGCGAAGATCGCGGTCGACAGCACGTCCCCGACCTGGAACGAGCCGGAATCGCGCAGCAGCGCGGCGTCGTAGCTGGCCTGCTTGGCCTCCTCGACGAGCCACAGGTAGCGGTCGTACTCGCGGTCGGTCGGCCGTTGCCCGGCGTCGGCGACGTACGAGGTGTCCTTCCGCGTGTAGGCGGGCAGGCCGGGGCCGACGACAACCGCAGCGTACGGCTCGTCCCAGCGGGGCGAGTTGTCCGTGCCCGACTCCCAGCCATGGAAGAGCGTGATCAGCCCGGTCTCCTTGTCGGTCCGGTCCCGGGCGAGAAACCGGTGCCAGGCGAGCAGCCGGGGGTACAGGTGTCCGGCCCAGGCCAGCGTCAGTTCCGCGCCGCGGCCGCCGGCGGCCGCGGCGGCGGCCAGGATCCGGTCGACGGCGATCGCGTGCACCGGCGGGTCGATGATCCCGCTGGTCGCGGGGGCGGCGACGGCCTCCTCGCTGTACCGGGCGCACTCCCACTGAGCCGGCCCCGGCCAGTACCCGTCGGCGGCGGAGTCGAAGACGATGTGCGGCAGCAAGCCGTTGCGCCACTGGCCCGCGAAGAGCGAGTCAAGTTCGAGCCGGGCCCGCGCGATGTCGACTGTGGCGAGGCCGATAGCGTTGAACGCAGCGTCCCAGCTCCATTGGTGGGGATAGAGGGCGGGTGCCGCCTTGGTGATCAAGCCGGTGCTGTTATCTCGCAAGATGTAGGCCGCTCGCGCGGCAGTGGTCAATGACCCAGGCATCATAGTTACGATCACGTTTCGGAAAGTTACAACGGTGTTAACAGTTGGGGCAGCAAGGATGTTCCGGTACAAACGCGTGCATTGACATCGGCGGTACCACAGGCGAAGCTACCGGCCAGATGCGCTCCGCGCCACTGGCGAGACCGCACAGAAGGCACAGCATTGGTAAAGCCGGGGGATAGCAGGCGTTACGCTCCGTTAACCTTAGTGAGGGTACCCATCCCTCGCCCATCCTTCGCTCAGAGGTAGTTCATAGTCCCTACCTATGACTCCCACGGATTCGTGACCGATAGTGAGACGGTGAGCGGAATCAACTCTTCAACCTGGATGTGGTACGCGAGCAGGTCCACCGGCGTGGTCCTGCTCGTGCTGCTGACCCTGGTGATGCTTCTCGGCCTGCTGGTAACGAGGCAAGGCCGGCTACCCGGCTTGCCCCGCTTCGCGGTCACCGGGCTGCACCGCAACCTGTCCCTGCTGGCCGTCGTGTTCGTCGTCATCCACGTGGTGACAGCGATCTACGACGGCTACGTGCACATTCCGCTCACTGCTTCGGTCATCCCGCTGACGTCGTCATATGAGCGCCTCTGGCTCGGCCTCGGTGCGGTCTCCTTCGACCTGATGCTCGCCGTTATCGTGACCAGCCTGCTCCGCCGGCACCTGTCCCGGAAGCTCTGGCGCGGCGTCCACCTGCTCGTCTATGTGAGCTGGCCGGTCGCCTGGGTCCACTCGGTCTGGGCCAGCAAGGACCTGCAGCACGGGCCGCTGCTGCTGCTCGCCATCGCCTGCCTGCTAGCCATCGTCGCCGGGGTGATCTGGCGGCTGGCGTCTGCGGCTCGCGACGTGCCCCGCGCCGAGCGGGTTGGCCTGCTGATGTCGGCCTTCCACCACCGCTCGGCCTCCCACGACCGGGGCACTAGGGAAAGGACGGGTGTCAGGTGACGACCGTGATCGAGGAGACCATGACCCAGCTGCCCCGGCTGCTGCCGACGGCGCAGGACGGCAACCAGGTACAGGACCTGCACACGCACCTCGCCCGGCACGGCCGGCTCCCGTACCGTGACCGCATCGGCACGCTGATCCGCGACATCGAGGCGGCCGGCCTGACCGGCCGGGGCGGTGCCGCCTTCCCGGTGCACCGCAAGCTCGCCGCGGTCTACGAGGCCTCCGACCGGCGGCGCCGTCCCCCCGTGGTCATCGCGAACGGCGCGGAGTCCGAGCCGGCCAGCGACAAGGACGCGACGCTGCTGTGGCTCGCTCCGCACCTGGTGCTCGACGGGCTTCAGCTGGTCGCGGAGGCGGTTGGCGCGGACACCGCGTTCCTTTACACGCACGCAGATCGCACCAACGACGTCGGCAGGCGGCTCCGCAACGCGGTGGCCGAACGCGAGGCCACCACCCAGGACCGGGTTCCGGTGCAGCTCGTCGAGGCCCCGCCGAGGTTCCTCGCGGGCCAGGAGACCGCGCTGATCAACCACCTGGCGGGTGGCGCGGCTATCCCCACGTTCATCCCGCCACGGATCACCGAGCGCGGGTACCGGGGCGCCCCCACCCTCGTGCAGAACGTGGAGACGCTCGCCCACCTGGCGCTGATCGCCCGCCGCGGCCCCCGCTGGTTCCGCGCGGTCGGGACCAGGGACGAGCCCGGCTCGATGCTCGCCACCGTCCGCCGCGCCGACGGTCAGCCGAAGATCACCGAGGTGGCGCTCGGCCAGCCGCTGAAGGAACTGCTCGGCGACGTCCGCCCGGACCAGGCCGTGCTGCTCGGCGGCTACCACGGTACCTGGATCAGCGGCCAGCAGGCCGCAACGCTGACCCTGGACAACGCCTCACTCGAGCCGGTCGGGGCGCGGGTAGGCGCCGGCATCGTCATCACCCTGCCGGCCGACCGCTGCGGGCTGGTCGAGACCGCGAACGCGGTGCGCTACCTGGCCCTGGAGTCAGCGGGCCAGTGCGGACCGTGCCTCAACGGGCTGCCACGGATCTCGGCCGCCTTCGCCGAGCTCGCCCGGGGCCGGGCGCACCCGCAGACCCGGACCGACCTGGCCCGCTGGTGCGGCCTTATCAGCGGCCGCGGCGCCTGCCACCACCCGGACGGCACCGCCAACCTGGTCCGCTCCGCCCTGATCACGTTCGCCGCCGAGGCCGACCGGCATGCCAAGGGCCACTGCTCGGCGACGAACACGAAGCCGTTCCTTCCCATCCCGAAGACGACGGCCCGAACGGAAGACGACTGGACCTGACGTTATGGCCGAGAAACTCATCGTCAACCCCATCGACTGCGAGGGCCACGCCGCCTGCGCCGAGCTGCTGCCCGAGCTGATCACGATGGACGAGTGGGGCTACCCGATCATCGACCCCCATCCCGTTCCACCGGGCCTGGAACGCCACGCCCGCGCCGCGGTCAGCGCCTGCCCCACCCTCGCCCTGAAGCTGCTCCGCGCGGAACGCTGACCAAAGACGATTGACGCTGGCAGATGAGTGTGCCACTATTTTGGTAGTAACTCTCATTTAGTTGTTACTACCTGAAGGTGGTGACTCCCATGAGCACCCAGCCAACCTCGTCGACCGCTCCCGCCCCGGGTGCCGTCCGCGATGTCACGCACTCCGCGCGCCGGTGGTGGGCGCTGGTCGCGATCGCGGCGAGCGTGCTCGTCGTCGGACTCGACCTCACCGTCCTCAACCTGGCGCTTCCCACGATGGCGGTCAGCCTGCACGCGTCCACCGGCGATCTGCAATGGATCGTCGACTCTTACAGCCTGGTGCTCGCCGCGCTGATCCTGCCAGCCGGACTGCTCGGTGACCGGTACGGCCGCAAGCGGCTGCTGCTCGGCGCACTGGGCATCTTCGGCGTCGGCTCCCTCTGGTGCGCGTACTCGGGATCGACCGGCGAGCTGATCGCCGCCCGGGCGGTGCTCGGCATCGGTGCGGCGGCGATCTTCCCGCTCGCCCTGTCCGTGCTGCCGGTGCTGTTCGCCCCGGAAGAGCGAGGGAAAGCGGTCGCCGCTATCTCCGGGTCGACCATGCTCAGCTTCCCGATCGGACCGATCGTCGGCGGGTTCCTGCTCGACCGCTTCTGGTGGGGGTCGGTGTTCCTGATCAACGTGCCGGTGGTCGTGATCGCGGTGATCGCCGTCACGCTGCTGATGCCGGAGTCCAGGTCGGCGATGCGGCCGCCGCGTATCGACCTGATCGGAATGGCCGTCTCCGGCGCCGGGCTGATCGCGCTGACCTACGGCTTCATCAAGGCAGGCCAGAACGGCTGGAGCGACGCCGCGGCGCTGGCGCTGATCGGCGCCGGCGTCGTGGTGCTCGCGTTCGTGCCCCTCGTCGAGCGCCGCGTCTCGGCCGGCGGCGGGCAGCCCCTCGTGGACCTGCAGCTGTTCCGCTCGCCCGGGTTCCGCTGGGGCACGATCCTCGCGACGCTGGTGTCGTTCACGATGTTCGGCATCTTCTTCGCGCTGCCGCAGTACTTCCAGGACGTCCGCGGCGCGGACGCGCTCGGCAGCGGGATCCGGTTGCTGCCGATGGTCGCCGGCATGCTGGTCGGGATGGTGACCGGCACCCGCCTGCAAGCCGCCCGCCGTGGCCCCGGCGCGGACGCCAGGGCAGCGATCGCGGGCCCGCGCGCGGTCGTGACTGCCGGCTACCTGCTGATGGCGGTCGCGATGGTGCTCGGCGCGTTTACCACGCTGACCAGTTCGACCGGCTACACGCTCGCCTGGGTGGCCCTCGCGGGCCTCGGCCTCGGCCTGGTGATGCCGCCAGCGATGACCGTAGCGCTCGGCGCGCTGTCGGCCGAGCGCAGCGGATCCGGGTCCGCGCTGCTCACCGCGCTGCGCCAGGTCGGCTCGACGATGGGCGTGGCCGTGCTCGGCACGGTGATCAGCAACAGCTACAGCAGCGGCGTGGCCGCCGCGGCCGACCGGCTGCCGGCCGAGGCCGCCACGGCGGTGAAATCCAGCGTGGGCGGCGGCGTTGCGGTAGCAGCCAAGCTAGGCTCGGCCGACCTGCTCGACGCCGTCCGTACCGCGTTCGTGCACGGCATGGACGCCATGCTCTGGACCTGCGGCGGGATCGCGGTGGCGAGCGGTGTCCTGGCGCTGCTGTTCCTGCCCCGCCGAGCCGCCGCACCTGACACGGCAGCCGCGGGCGAAACTGGGGGGCTCGCCAGTGAAACAGCGGAAGGAGCACAATCACACTGATGACGGATGTGATCCCGCAAGTCGGCCTGCGGGAACGGAAGAAGGCCAGGACGCGTGCCTCGCTGCGAGAGCACGCGCTCCGGCTGTTCCGTGAGCAGGGCTACCAGGCGACCACGGTGGAGCAGATCGCGGCGGCGGCCGAAGTTTCCCCGTCCACGTTCTTCCGCTACTTCCCCACGAAAGAGGACGTGGTCCTGCGAGACGACCTCGACGACCGGATCCTCGAGGCCCTTGCCCGGCAGCCAGCATCTCTTACCCCCGTCGCGGCTTTCCGCGCCGCCATGCGCGAGGTGATAACGACGCTCGCCCCCGCGGAGTGGGAGGAGTTCCGGCAGGCGGCGGAGCTGAACTTCACCGTCCCGGAAATCAGGGCGCGGCAACTCGACGAGCTTGGCCGGACGATCGAAGTCATGTCCGACGCGCTGGCCAGCCGGGTAGGCAGGCCCACCGATGACCTGGCCGTCCGCGTCTACGTCGGGGCGGTCTTCGGCGTCATGCTCTCGGTCCTGATGCCGGGCGATATGAGCAAGGCGAATTTCGGTGCGCACACGTTCGCCCGCATCGACGATGCTCTCGGGCTCTTGGAATCCGGCCTGCCGCCTCTCTAGCCGCGGCCGGAATGTTGAACGTTCATGTATCGTTACGGCTGTTGGCTGTCCTGGCAGCGGGTATCAAACCCGCGTCTACCGCAAGGAGCGTCATCATGCCAGCTGTTACCGTCGATAACCTGCTGATTCTTCCCCGGGTTAGCGAGCCCGGACTGGCGGCCGAGGAGCGCGCCGTCGTCAGCGTCACAACCGCGCCATCCGGTCTTGAGGGCGAGGGGTTCCCGGTGCGGCGCGCGTTCGCGGGGGTCTCGCTCGGCGACCTTGACCCGTTCGTTCACATGGACCAGATGGGCGAGGTGGAGTACGCCGCCGGCGAGCCGAAGGGCACGCCGTGGCATCCGCACCGCGGTTTCGAGACCGTCACGTACATGATCGACGGGACCTTCCGGCACCAGGACTCTAACGGTGGCGGGGGCCTGATCACCAACGGTGACACCCAGTGGATGACCGCCGGCGGCGGCATCCTGCACATCGAGGAGCCGCCCGAGGACCTGGTCGCGAGCGGCGGCCTGTTCCATGGCTTCCAGCTCTGGGTCAACCTGCCCTCGAAGCTCAAGATGACCCAGCCGCGCTACCAGGACATCCGGGCCGGCCAGGTCGCGCTGCTCACCTCGACCGACGGCGGCGCACTCCTCCGGGTCATCGCCGGCGAACTCGACGGCCACGCCGGCCCCGGCGTCACGCACACCCCGATCACCCTGGTGCACGCGACTGTTTCACCGGGCGCGCAGGTCCGCGTCCCGTGGCGGTCCGACTTCAACGGGCTCGCCTACGTCCTCGCGGGCGCCGGCTCGGTCGGCACCGACCACCGCCCGGTGCGCACCGGCCAGCTCGCGGTCTTCGGCCCGGGCGAGTCGCTCACCTTCGCCGCGGACGCGAAGATGGACGGTCCGTCTCCGACGCTGGACGTGCTGCTGCTCGGGGGCGAGCCGATCCGCGAGCCGGTTGCCGTCTACGGGCCGTTCGTGATGAACACCAAGGCCGAGCTTGCCCAGGCCTTCGAGGACTACCAGAAGGGCCTGCTGGGCAGCATCCCCGCCCAGCCCGCCAGCGAGATCCCGACGGATCATCCCGGTCACGACGTTCTCTAAGGGATCCCAGCCCGGGCAGCTTCTGACGGCCGACTCAGCCTGAATTACTCGCTGAGCACCTTCAGCAGCGCGGTGCCGTTGGGGCTGCCGAGGCCGGTGCAGGGGTCCCAGCCGGGGCCCGCATGGTAGGCGCCGTTGTTGCCGCTGGTGATGTCGTTGAATCCGGGCTGCGCGACGCCGGGGGCGGCGTTCGTGTAGATCAGCGGCTGGAGCAGGCCGAACCGCTTGCCGGTGGCCTGCGCCAGCCGGGCGATCAGGCCCGCCCATAGCGGCGCGACCGCCGAGGTTCCGCCGACCGGCTGCCGCTGTCCGTCCACGACCACCAGGTAGCCGGAGACCGGGTCGGCGTTGCCGGCCACGTCGGGGACGCCCCGCCCCGACCCGGGCTTGCCCGCCGAGCCGCCCGCGGCCGACGCGGGCACGCCCGCCTTCGCCTGCCACGACGGCAGCGGGTAAAGGTCACTGACCCCGCCGCCGGTGGCGCCCTCGTTGTTCGCGAGCTCGTTCCACACGACCTCGGATGAGATCGTGTTCGAGGTGATGTCGCCTGCCAGCGTGGTCCCGCCGCAGGCGAGCGCGTTGGGGGAGGACGCGGGGTAGTCGACGTGCACGCCTGTGGTGCTCCCGGCGGTGTCGCTGGACCCGTTGTCGCCGGCTGCGACCGTGACTGTCACGCCGAGCGCGGCCGCGTCGGCCATCGCCTGGTCCATCGCGGTGCGCGACTGGGCGGACCACGAGTCCTCCGACTGTCCCCAGCTGATCGAGATCGCGATCGGGGACGGCGTCGCGTGCGCCGCGTCGGAGACGGCGTCGATGAACCCCTGGTCGGTGTTGGGCGCGAAGTAGACGATCTGGCTGGCCTTGGGCGCGATTGCCCCGACGACCTCGATGTCGAGCTCGACCTCGCCGTCCGCCGACTGCCCTGGGGTGTTGGCACCGCCGTCCACGCTGACCGCGGTCACCGACGGGATGACCTGGCCAAGCCCCTCGAAGTAGGTGGACAGGTCGGTGACGTTGTAGCCGCCGCCGAGCTCGATGATCGCGACCGTCTGCCCGGTCCCGTCCGTGCCCTCGGGGAAGTTGTAGAAGTCCGCGACCTGGATGGCGGTCAGCGGTGTCGCGGCCGGGGCGGCGCCCGCCGCGCCCCCGGTCGCGGGAGCCGTCAGGCGCCCCTGCCTTTTCGCGCCATGACGCGCCTGCGTGGCCAGCCGGCGGAAGTGCGGCCGGGCCTGCGGACGGTCGTCCAGGCCGAGCACCGCGGTGATGATCCCGGAGAGCTCGGCGGGCACTGACAGGCCCCCCGTCCTCGCCCGGTGCGTCACTTCCCCCGACCCGTCCGGGTGCGGCGAGGTGACAGCGGTCAGCGTGGTGTTAAACGCCTGCGACAGCGCCGCGATCGTCCCGCTCACCTTCAGCCGCCGCGACGCCAGTTGCTGGTCGCTCACGGTCAGCCCGTACTGACCGAGCACCTCGGCCACCAGCGCGGCGTCGGCCGGGTCCGCCCCGTAGTGGTCACCGAGCTCCGACGTGGTGACCGTCTGCGGCCCGGTAACCAGCTGCTGCGGGAGCTCCGTCCGCCGCCGCAGCAGCACCGTCACGGTGATCACCTGGCTGTCGTCAAGGGGACGCCCGGTCGGTGTGCCGCCCGGCACCGGTGCACGCTCGCTGCCCGACAGCGGCACGAATTCTGGCATCGTGGGAATCCTCCCCGTTGAGTTCGGCTGGCCAACGGAGATTCTCTCAGTTCACGCAGTCGCCACGGCTCGTTAGGACATGAGTTTTTGATCTGTATTCGCAATGGCCCGCTATCAGGAGCCGGCTTGCGTGCACAGCGCCCCGGCGCGGCCTCGGCCGTCGGCCGGGCAGGGCGTGTATTCAGCTGCTTGCAGGTCGGACAGTGCCGTCGGCGTGCCGAGGTATTTCAGGAATGCATCGGCGATGCCGGTGGCCGGACCATAAGTGTAGAGGTATTCCACCGTCCAGAAGGAGTACGCATTGCCGGACCGGCCGATATCCCCAAAATCCGGGCTGAGGCCGTTGAGCGCGACCGGCTGGACTCCGCCGCCGGTGTTGGCCACGTCTCCGGTCTGGGCGAAGCCGAGCGCCCCGGGGATGGTCCCGATATCGGCCAGCATGTCGCCTGTCTGCTCGACCGTGCACAGCGTGATCTGCGCGGACGCGGGCTTGCTCTTGCAGTCGAAGGAGGTCGGGCTCGGCTCTGATGTGCCGAGCACGTCGGCGTCGAACGCCCGCCTGGTCCCCGACCCGAACTCCCGGCTGATCAGCCGGATCGGGATGTCCGGGCCCTTGAGCTGTGACCAGTTGGTGTACGTGCCGTTGTACATCTTCCGGATGTCGGTAGCGGTCAGGTCGCGCAGGCCGACGCCCTTGTTGACCGCGACCGTGAAGATGATGATCGCGATCGGCTTTCCGCGTAGCGGCCGGTAGGTCGACTCCGCCGGGGCAGGGCCGTCTGACATCGCGATCACGCCGGCCGCGTGCTTCGCCTGGCCGTCAGCGACCAGGGTGGTGAGGCCGAACACCGAGCCGTTGCTGTCCGGCGCGACGCTGATTCTCGCGGCCGGGCACGCCTTCGCGTAAGCGCCGGCAATCGTCGTAGCGACCGGGGCGAACGCGGTGGAGCCGATCAGCGTGAGGCTGCCGCCGGTGCACGACTCTGCGACCGGCACAGTCGCCGTGGGCTGGGTGGCCAGCTGGCCGACGATCACGCCGATGAGCGCGACCGGTACCAGCAGTGCGACCAGCGCCCGAGGCGAGATCGGGATCGGCCCGGTTCGCGGCCGCTCCTTGTTGATCTTGCCGCGGAGAATCTTGCCTTCGGGCTGCTCTATCCGCTCCCGCTCCCCGGCCGGCTTGCCGGACAGCACAAGGAGCGCGGAGATGCGCTCCTTGGCGTTGAGCCGGACGGTGGGGCTGAGCCGGATGGAATCGTGGTCCCCGCTGGCATGAGTCTTTGTGAGGACGGCCGGGCCTGCCGTCGCGGAGCCGTCCACCAGCGTGGCGGTGCCCGCTGGGGTGGTTCCGAACATGGCGCGGATGACCGCCCGGGCCGTGGCGACCAGCCCCGACGGCCGGGCCGGCGCGGTCGGCGGTATCTCGTCCTCCGGCAGCAGCAGGAGGCTCTCCCGGGCGTTTCCCGCGGTGTCGATCGGCTGAGCGCCCCGCACCTCACGGCCGGGGAAGCGGAACTTGAGCAGCGGGTCGAACTCGGTACCCGAGATAGGCACGAATCCCGAATTCCTGATCCGCAGCAGCACCAGCGAGGGGTCTTGGACCTCGGTTTCCTGGGTCATGCCGAGCGCGGCCTGCACGGGGTCTGGATGCGGCTTCTCCAGGAACACCCGGAACTTCACCCGCGGCCCGGCTGGCTCGGCCTTCCTCGCCTGCTCGATGTGCCTGGCGAGTTCGGGGTGGAGCCGGAATTCCGCGTCCATGTAGGCACGCCAGGCGACGCGCTTTCTAGTGAGATAGAGGCTGACGGCGCCGACGGCCAGCCAGCCGGCCAGCGCGGTAAGCGCCGCCTGCAGCAACCCGGACTGTCCGATGCGGACGAAAACCCACCAGTCCGCGACGGCATGGATTATGTGTGCTACCGACACTTTTCAGGCTACGTCGGCGCATTCCATTATCTGTTGGCGCTTGATGCTTTATTGAGTGACTTGTTCGTAAACGAACGGAAAATGTGAGCCGAATGGAACCGCGAGCCGAGGTAGCTTCAGGCGCACCAGCCGACGAGGCGGATCCCGGAGATGAAACGGGGTTCAATGCTGACCACGTAGTCCATCTCGCCGGCGATCCAGGGTTCGAGCTGGGTGGAGTAGCGCCCGATAGCTTGCGGGTCTTTGACCAGGGTGGCGAGGCCGGTGACGATGACGGACCAGCCGGTGTGCCGGATGGGGTCGAGGTCGTCCGCTTCGTAGCAGACGACGACGCCGTTCGTGTCGGCGGTGTGCGAGACGATGGACGCGCCGAGATGTGTCCGGATGATGATCTTGCGCCCGTCGATCAGGTGGTTGACCGGGCGGATCGCAGGCATCGCGTGACGCGTGAACACGATCCGTCCGACGGTGGCCTTGCGGAGGAGGGTCAAGCACTCACCCTCGGTCAGGTCGATCGCCTGTCTGGGGCGGGTGATCTGCGGCGCAGCCTCGTCGTCGGCGGTCACTGTTGCTCCACGTGCTTGGGCGGTTAGGAGTTGGATGATGGCTCATGCTCGCCGCTGATTCAGGTGTCCGGATAGGGGCCAAGGTCCCAAGCTGCGAGTGGTGCCGAGTCCCTGTGGCCCTCAGTCACGCGAGAGATCGTTTTGTCGGCGATATGCCGAATGTGATCATTTGGCGGCGAGGAGTTGCCAGCTCTGCCATGATGACGCTCAGTATCGGTCGCCCCACGTGTGCCCGCAGGACTTCGAAGGCCGGTACCGCGCACGCGAAAGGGTCGCCGTGTCCCCCTCCTCGGCCCCTCGTCCGTCCTACCGCGACGTGTTCGCGGTAGCTGAGTTCCGTGCGCTGTGGGCGTCGTATGTGCTGTCCGTCGCAGGCGACCGGCTCGCCCTCGTAGCGCTCGCGCTGCTCATCTACGACCGGACGCGCTCGCCACTGCTAGCCGCGATCGCGTACGCGGCCGGCTACCTGCCGTACCTGGTGGGCGCGCT
>Ga0123356_10002195_pt1 | contig 20999 bp, 10 predicted proteins | sample TergutEmb28metaG_2_FD_92546 | JGI IMG/M metagenome (GOLD analysis project Ga0123356, IMG submission 92546) | Embiratermes neotenicus P3 segment gut microbial communities from Petit-Saut dam, French Guiana - Emb289 P3 | ecosystem: Host-associated > Arthropoda: Insects > Digestive system > Gut ... | reverse complement strand
CTAGTTGGTGTTTGATTTTTCCTTTTTGGCGGGTATCTTGGATTTCTATTTGTTTTATGCGATCAAAGAGAGTCTGCATTTTCTTATATGCAAACTATGGAAACGGCAGCTATAAATGTATCACAAACATGCCGGAAAAAACTACTTTTCAAAAAAACCTTTACTCAACTTTCATGCAATCGTCGTGCTTTTAATGCATGTCCTTTAGAATATACGGATAGATATAACAATCCGATTTTTAAAGAACTGAAAGATAACTCGGACTGTTTGCAAACATTTTTAACTAATTCTGTATTGGACATGCGAGGAAAGTGGTCTCAAAAAGCTTTTGAATATCTAATATTTTAACAATTAGACGAAATGCGTGTTGCCTATTTGAGCGTAGATATAATCGCACCTTATCGAGGCTATGGCGACAAATTAGCCGTAAATTCAATACTTTAATTTTGACACTATCCTTGCAATGAAACTTCAAGATAAACGCTACGTCAATCAATGATGGCCCCATTTTGTTTCAAAGACAGCAAATCAACCGCTGTTAAATCAGCATATTTCATGTCTACAAGATTTGCATCTAAAATTTTCATATATGCTAAAGGGTAAATCGTTTCGATTAACTTCCCAGATTTACTCTCCCACACCTTAAATGTACCGTCTTTTGATGCAGAGGCAATGTATTTCCCATCTGGACTAAAACACACACTTAACACGGCATCGGCATGGTCTTTTAGTCTGCGGACTAGTTTGCCCGTTTCCCATTCCCAAATTCTCACAGTTTTATCCCCTGATGCAGAGGCAATGTATTTCCCATCAGAACTAAAACACACTCCAAGCACAGAATCTTCATGTCCTTCTATTGTGCGGACTAGTTTGCCCGTTTCCCATTCCCAAATTCTCACAGTTTTATCCCCTAATGCGAAGGCGACCTGTTTCCCATCTGGACTAAAACACACACCAAACACGGCATCGGCATGGTCTTTTAGTCTGCGGACTAGTTTGCCCGTTTCCCATTCCCAAATTCTCACAGTTTTATCCCCTGATGCAGAGGCAATGTATTTCCCATCAGAACTAAAACACACACAATACACAAAAGAGGGCAGTTTTTCTATTGTGCGGACTAGTTTGCCCGTTTCCCATTCCCAAATTCTCACAGTTTTATCCCCTAATGCGAAGGCGACCTGTTTCCCATCTGGACTAAAACACACATTCAACACAGAAGAGGCGTGTCCTTCTATTGTGCGGACTAGTTTGCCCGTTTCCCATTCCCAAATTCTCACAGTTTTATCTCCTGATGCAGAGGCAATGTATTTCCCATCAGAACTAAAACAGGCGCTCCGCACATAATTTGTGTGTCCTTCTAGTGTGCGGACTAGTTTGCCGCTTTCACTCTCCCAAATCATCACACTTCTATCCCATGATGCAGAGGCAAAGTATTTCCCATCAGAACTAAAACACACACATTGCACATAATCGGTATGTCTTTCTAGTGTGCGGACTAGTTTGCCGCTTTCACTCTCCCAAATTCTAATAGTCTTGTCCCATGATGCAGAGGCAATGTATTTCCCATCAGAACTAAAACAAGCACACTGTACGGATTCTGTGTGACCTTCTAGTGTGCGGACTAGTTTGCCGCTTTCACTCTCCCAAATTCTCACAGTTTTATCCTTTGATGCTGAGATAATATGTTGTCCATCTGGACTAAAACATACATTCAACACAGAAGAGGTGTGACCTTCTAGTGTGCGGACTAGTTTGCCGCTTTCACTCTCCCAAATTCTCACAGTTTTATCCTTTGATGCTGAGATAATATGTTGTCCATCTGGACTAAAACAGGCGCTCCGCACATAATTTGTGTGACCTTCTAGTGTGTGAATTAATTTACCGCCTTCTCGTTCCCAAATCTTCACAGTCTTATCCCATGATGCGGAAATAATGTAGCTCCCATCTGGGCTAAAACACACACTATACACGGATTCTGTGTGACCTTCTAGTGTGTGAATTAATTTACCGCTTTCTCGTTCCCAAATCTTCACAGTCTTATCTCCTGATGCGGAGGCAAGGTATTTTCCATCTGGACTAAAACACACACTATGTACATAATTTGTGTGACCTTCTAGTGTGTGAATTAATTTACCGCTTTCTCGTTCCCAAATCTTCACAGTCTTATCCTCTGATGCGGAGGCAAGGTATTTTCCATCTGGACTAAAACACACACTTCTCACAGAAAGTGCATGGCCACGAGAAAAAAATACTCCTTTGTTTACATGGGATCCTATAAACTTACTTCCGCGGATGTTTTTTCCTGCTAATGTATACCTTCTTAGATCTAATTTTGAAAAGTCCTCACCAGACATATCACCATCACGTGAATACCCAATTATTTTCAGAGCATTAGCAACACCATTTTGTGCTTCATCGCCCACCTCATTTTTAAAACATTTTAGATATTCTCTTAATTTTGATGGTTTTACTGCTTTGTGTTCCTGTAAGATTTCCATAAGCATCTGAGAAATATAAAACGGTAAATCCCTATCTGCAAATACCGTCTTATCACCTATCTTCATCTGATTTTTTATATACGTTGCCGAAAAAATGTCTCTAAAATACTGGTGACTAAAACTATACGCATTATCTTCGCTTTCCGTATCTTTGAGTTTTATGATACTAAAACTATCTGCACACTGATTTAATAAATATGCAGTTCTATCTACTTTACCTAAGAAAGTTTGAGTTATTTTCTTATAAATGATTAAATCGCCAAATTGTTTATTGACCTTCTCAGTATATCCATCAAATTCATCAATATATCTATCCAACTCTGTTGCTGTGAAATCAAAGCTACCTTGACGCTCTATTCTGTATGCTATATATGGCAACAAATATCGAAATAAAATTTTTGCAAACCCTTCATGCTCTTCACGCAAGTTTTTTGTTTTCATGATCTGATGTTCTAAAAAATTCCAAATTATTTCACCTGTGGTGACAGGGTTATTGAAAAAATTTGCTTTCTGTTTAATATCGCTGAGTACTCTCTCTTTAATGTCAATTGCATACATTTTTAATAACATTGGATTGTTCAATACGTCATAGAGTTCGGACATGATTGATATTTTTTTATCACTTGAAGCATGCTTTTTTAGAAAATCGTCAATAGTTTTTTTATCTATCGGTTTAAAATTAAGTCTTGTGAAGTCATCTGTTTCAACATCTTTAACATCATTTCGAGAGGTGATCCACATCTGTACGCTTTTTTTCCTCTTTAACTCTTTCAACTCTGCAAAGAATTTGATGTTATGCTCGGGCTTCATTTCATTAAAGCCGTCAAGTAGAAGAACAACAGTTTCTTCGCTCATCAAACGGTTATAATTATGCTCCTCAACACCATAAACATCCACGACATGTTTGTGAATGGTGTTATCTGTGGAATGATATTCACATAAGGGCACATAAAAAACCTGCATACCCCGATTTAAACAAATATGCCCTAACAGAATACAGGTTGTAGTTTTTCCCATGCCACCATCACCTATAAGAATCGCATGATGACAGTTCTTCTCTTTGAGTTTAGTTAAAACATCCTCAACAGCATATTCGTCGATGGCGTCTTTTATTTTCATGGGGATATATTTGTCATCTTTATACAAAACATTAAAAATTTTTTTATTTTTTATCACCCATTCATCAAGCTGATTTTTCGAGTTTACCTGATAAATTTCAGGGCAATATTGAAGGGCAACTACAAAGTTGGGGTAATATTTCTTCATTAAATTGGCATTATCAAGAATGATTTTTTCAATATTGTCCCAATACATGTCCTCAATAGTCAAGCTGAATTTTATACGAAGGTCTATTATTGAATCTTGAATTTTGTTATCTCTATCATGTGATGTCATGATAATTATTTTTTCAACATTGCCTTTTGCAACAATCGACGCAACATCGTTGGAAATTTCAGCAATCAACCTGTTAACTTTTGATTTTTGGTAATTTTTGCATTGTGCCACAATAAGGTGTTTGTTTTGCTCAAGATACACTATGTCAATTCCACTCTGATGTTGTCCTCCCCTCCCATAAAATGCCCATTCCGACCCATATTTTGCAGTAAGAATATCTGCGCAAATAGCTTCAAAGACGCTCTCACTTTTTGGTTTAGGCAACGCTTTACTCGAGGTTGACATAGTAAACTCCACATTATTACATCTTAGATTTCATTGTCTTCTCTGGATTAATTCTTAGGAAGTAGTCAAAAATAAATATGACCATGCCGAAACACCATATTACATGTAAATTATTGCATAACTATTTTACAGGTGTTTTTTTATTGTATTGACGAAATAGTTGGGTGAATAATTATGCCGCGAAAAGAACATCATGTAGTTCCTAACGGGGATGGGTGGTCTGTGAAAAGAGCGGGGGCTACTCGTGCAAGTGTGAATACAAATACCAAAACAGAAGCTGTTCGGATTGGGCGTGTTATTAGCCAGCGGCAAGGTAGTAATTTAAGAATACATGGCAAAACTGGACGAATACAGAGCGCAAATAAACCTAAAACTGGTTCTTCGTCTAAACATAAAAAATAGGGGAAAAAATACGTGACAGATGAACGAACGGTATTGGCGTTACTTTATGATTTTGATAAAACACTCTGCACTAAAGATATGCAAGAATACACTTTTATTTCTAAAATTGGCATGAGTTCAGAGGCGTTTTGGAATGAATCAAATAAACAAGCAAAAGAACAAAAAATGGATCGTGTGCTTTCATACTTGTATATTATGCTCAAAAAAGCAAATGCCGCTAATCAACGTATTAGACGTGAAGATTTTGTTATGTTAGGTAAGGATTTAGAGTTTTTTCCCGGTGTTGAGGATTGGTTTTCGCGAATAAATCAGATTGGCGAAGAAATGGAACTAAAAGTTGAGCACTATATTATCTCATCTGGGCTTAGAGAGATAATTGAAGGCTCGAGCATCCATAGATGGTTTAAAGAAGTTTTTGCTTGTGAATTTTTATATGATGTAAATGGGGTTGCTTGTTGGCCAAAAACTGCAGTAAATTATACAACAAAAACTCAATTTCTATTTCGTATTAACAAGGGAATACTTGATATTTCAAATGATGATGATTTAAACAAGTATACTCCTGAGGATACTAGGCGTGTGCCGTTTAGTAATATGATTTACATAGGGGATGGTTTGACGGATGTTCCGTGTATGCGGCTGATAAAGGTTAATGGGGGTTATTCTATTGCAGTGTATAAAGATGGGGAAAAAGGAAAAGTGGATAATTTATTAAGAGATAATCGTGTTGATTTTTTAGCGTTAGCAGATTATTCTGAAAAAAGCGAGCTTGATGTGCTTGTCCGAGATATGATGGGCAAAATAAGTATGGTGGATAGTCTAAGGCGAAAAAGCAAACAACAAATGGATGAAATCAAGATATGCCCAAAAGAGCATCCTGATCCAGCATAATCCGATGTTGTAACATCAGCCATATTTAGAGTCTACAGCTATAATTCTATTGGTTCTCCATATTTTGGATATTTTATTTTTTCTTCGGGGTATATGTCTTTGAATTTTTCGGGGTTAGTAGTGTGTATGGGGATTAGGATTTTTGGGTTGATTTTACGTATAACTTTTTCTATTTCGGCTTTTGAGGCGTGTCCAGAGACGTGACGACGTTTGAAAACTTTTCCTTTTTCTGTTTCATATTTTATGTTAAAATAATCCATCCACTTAAACATTTTAGTTTCATCAATTTCCATTTCTTCGCTGAAAGGTTCAGTAGACGCAGCGATGTAGCGTGTATCATGTTTGCCTTCTTGGGGGATTAGGTCAAAGAGTTCGTTGGCATCCCAAAACGAGAACATTAACACGTATTGTTGGGGGTTTTGGCGGATATGATAAGCGCGTATGCCCTCTTTTAGATGGCTTAGAGCTAAGTCATATATTTCTCGGTAGTTGCAGGTTTCATCATTTGGTGGTAAGGGGTTTTTTGGATTATTCACGTCTCCGCCTTTGCCTAATCGTTCAGCGATACGAACTAAATTGCGATCATCTCTGGACATGTTTCGACCATGAAAATGCAGATAACCCAATTTCCATTTACATTTATCATAATCCGCTACTGAGTACAATAATTCCCCTTCGCGTCTAAGATAGACTTTGAGATTGTCCATTTTTCTTGGATCAAGGTATTCTTTTGGAAAGTTGCAATGCATTTCATATAGCAAATAAGCCAGTTTAGGCAAAATAACCAATGTGCGCTTGTTTGCTTTGGTGGCTTCATAGACTGTTTTAAAGCGTGTTAGGTCTTTCCAGCCAAAACTTATCAACACCAACCCATCACATGCATCAATGTCTTGGGTTATGTCTTTGCCTACTTGCTCTTCTGTTATAACATTATCTGAATCAACACGCGTACCTTCAGTTATCATCACATCTACGTTACCGCCGATAGTTTTCACGTAATCATCAATAGACACCTCACCGGCCCCATGAAACCTTATGTCACCTGTGTATAGAACACGTTTACCATCGGGAAGGGTGAGAAGAACCGAACACGCACCCGGGACAGAATGTCCAACCAAAACAAGCTCATATTTAATACCGTTTATTTTTCCTTTAAGGTCGGTGTTAAAGGTTCGATATTTTGGTGTAACCTCATGTGTGAAAGGAAACTTGGTTTTTGGATACAAAATTACTGGCTTTTTATTCTTGGTGTTCTCTGCTAGACAATATTCGCCAGGACATAAAACTTTGTAATCAGATTGTTTTTGTGTTATTTTTGCTTCTTTTTGTAGCTTGTAGTATTGATCATCAATTCCCCGAGGCGAAACATCTGACATAGCTTTAGCTAAAATCTCTGTTTGTTTAGTACAGTAAATAGGTATGCTGGGGTCAAGAAAACTCACATCCTGAATATGATCAAAATGAGCATGAGAAATAAACACCCCATCAACAAATGGCCGCTCTGAATTGCAGGGTTGTACATCAGCTGATCGCCAATAATCCAACGCCTCCTTCACAGGAACCTTATCTTTAACCCCATCATCCTCAAACAAAATAGTCCAGCATAGCATATCATTTTTTTGTTGTTTCTCTTCAACATTGGGTTTCAATGATTATTTATTTTGTCCATATTTACTTCGCTTAGATAAATTATTTTATCATTAACATTCAAAAAGTTAATTTCATCTCCACAGACGATCGCCCCTTTTTGATAAATAAAATGATAATCCGTTGTCTTTCCATTATTATCCTTACACTTTGCTTTAACAACTTTATAGCGCATTAACACTACTATTGTGGGGTTTAGGTAACACATTTCCTGCTTTACAAACACAAAACCCAGCATACACAATATCAGCAAATAAAGAATTACCCCAACAAAGTTACTCAATATAGGCAAAGAACAACCTGTTATAATCAGCAGAGCATAACTGGAAAAAAAATTAGTTCCCGTAATATCCTCACAAGACTCTACTGTTACCATTTTACCCTTCACCCCTTTATGTTTAACTGTATGGTCTTTAGAATAAATCAATAACGAAAAACTAAAACCAACAATAGCCAACCCCAAAGACAAACCAAACGCAAACAAACCATCAGGCGTAGCAAATTGTCCCTCTTGCCAATCTACTCCAAACACTCGTAGAGCATATATAAGATTAAACAAAGCCATAGAATTCAAATAATATACAAAACCATCAGATGGTCTCATTTAAGATCCTCTGCTCTGTCAGCAAAAAAGTTATACCGAAACCCTTTTGAAACCATCTTTATGACATTCTTCAAATTTGTTCTTGTGACTTTTAATTTGTCCCCTTCAAAGTCTTTTGTTGAAAATAAATTGGGACATTTATCAATTAAACGCTTTTTTAACTCAGAAGGACTCGTCGTTTCTATTATTTTCAGATACTCAGTGTCATCAATAATCCGCGATAGTCCTTTGAAAACATAGCCAGTCCCTACTTGATTTTGAATATACTTCGGATTATCCAAAAACGCCCACTTTTTGATAACATCACTTTTAGTTTGTACATACTCTTTGAGCAAATCATAGAAATTAAATATCTCTACAAATTTTTCACGATTAAATATATAGACCACAGCAGAGTCTTCAAAATCTACAATAAAATCAACATTAAACGAAAGCGCCAGTAACTTATCAAGGGATAATAACTCCAATTTGTCTTCAGTAGCAAAGAAGGGATGTTTACCTTTAAATAACGACTCAGTTTTGCGTTGCTGTGTTCCAAGCCATAACGTCTTGCCTTTATAGACTAACTCACAAATGGTTAAATTAACAAAAGGCAACAAATTACGATTCGACGAATTTCTAAGATCAACTGACTCATTTATCATAGCTACAATAGCATTCCATACCTTAGAAATTCTATCTAAAGGCATAAACTCGTAAGTGTTATCTTTCTTTTCTACAGGATCAAAACGACAACAATCAAAATTTTTAAAGAAGCTCAAAAAACGACAATACAGCTCACGAAAATAAGAACTTTGATTCGAAGGCAAAGAAACAACAAAATTACCATTTTTTGATTTGTGTACATACTTTAATGCAAATAGATTAATTTTCCCCTCGCTTTCTACATTTGCAAGATTATTAAGTATGTCAAGATTAACCAAAGTAAACGCCTCTAAGGTACATAGTGATAAAAACCTTATTTCCGTTTAAATATTTCCTCATTTACACCCCCACTCTAACAAAAACATCCCAAAAACTACCATTTTGTCTTTTCCCAAAAATATTTCGCCACAACAACCGTTCTTATGTTAACCATCATTTACAACGTTCAAGTTAAATAGTTATTGTTCTACACCGCCATACTCTTTTAGTTTGTTACGTTGCACCCCTTGTTGTACATCATTAATTTTAGCACCACTACATTTGACAATAAGTTTCAACGAATGAAGCTCTAATACTTTATTATCTTTAAGTTCTAAAACATGAATTATGCCATCGGTACCTGTATATAGCACATGGTTTGTATCCCAACAACAGACATTTTTAACAGACTTATCACCACCAGAATAATTAGCTATTTTTTCTATAGTAAAGTTAGGGCTATCTACTTTGTCTGAGTTCATGTTTTTAACTCGGCACACAATTAAATGTCCAGTCATATCACCGACACACATAATGAACGTGCCATTAACAACATCTGGAATAGTGGAAATTGCCGTAACATCTTTTATATTTTGAGCATCCAAAAAGTCGCTGAAGTATTGTTCACCATGTTTTGTTATAATTCGCGGTCCTATGTGATCGTTAAAAACTATCGCCGCGGTGTCATCCATAATAGTGCCCTTAGACTGTTCTGTAACAGAACCATTCTCAAATATACCTGAATTGTTTTTACCAGCTAAATCAAAAAATAAAAGCTGTTTATTTATTGCAAACAAGACTTTTTTATCTCGAAAATCCAAAACATTTGTGTCATTGTCTAAATTCACTCCTCCACATAGTTGCATACTTTTTTCTTTGTTATGCGTAAAGAATATGCGTTCTTTTTGGAAAAACAGCAAACCAACATCTGGTGCACTAAGTTTTGCATGAGCCTCTACAGATTCCAGTGTCGTTATTTCTGTGGATATTTTTTCAAATATATCCCATTTGCGTAATTTTCCACCAGAATAAAAGACGTACAAGTAGGGCTTATCTTCAATATCAGCTTTTTTCATTGTATAGATATCTTTTGTTTCGTCAAATTGAACACCTGTAAAGTCACAATTAGTCAGAATTGTCTTGTTAAGATCAGCGTTATCAAGGACAGCATATCTAAACGAAGTATTGCTCAAGTCCTTTCCTCTAATCAGCGTATTGTTCGAGTCTTTTTCTGTAAAATCAGCATCTGGTAGAGATGCATTGTCTAAAACTAGATTACGCCAGTCGATATCAGGTAACCCCCATGTAATAAAGTGTAAAGTCACTGCTGTTGCACCTAAACGAGCAATTTCTTTATAACTTTGTGACTCTTTGTCACTTTGTGATGTATTTCGCGTTTTTTCAATCAGGGATACAAGGCTATGTTTAACTTTGTCTGAGCGGATGTTAATTTTATCTAATTCGTTTTGAGACAACTGAGCCAGTGGCGGCGATAATTTTTGTCCAGCAAATTTAAAAGTTTCAGGAGTTAATTCTAGTTTAGATAAAAATTCTCCAGCTTTCTCAGAGTTTTCTTCAAGCAACCGACAAATGCCTCTTGCCGCAAAATATTCTCTCATAGATCTATGGAAAAAAACATAACACCCTTCGTTTTTTACTTCTTGCAAAATAGATCGACAAAGGACACGATTTTTTGTGTCTCCAACAACCTCCTCAGATGATGGATTGATCAAATCGTTCCATAGAGCCTTTGTAAGCGAGATGTCATCTGTATATTTTTCTTTGAACTCTGTTGTTAAATCGTTAAGTGTCGCACCATTTGTATGTATACAACTTGTTATTGCAAAATCTTCTAAGATGATTTCAAGATTACCTATAGCCTGTTTAGCCACCGTGGATGGGCTATCAGGGTGTCTATATTGATCGGTTTCTTTTCTTTTCAACATAGGTTCCGTGTATAGATCATATAGCATTGGTAAACTGTCTACTTCTTTAATTTCGCCACGTAATATAAGATCCTTCATCATTTCGAGAAGAAGAGGTTTTGAAGCGAGCCCCAGTATATCGTAAGTTTTACACAATAGTTCAAAGTGTTTTTCTGCTTTAGGACCGCTTTTCTTTGCAAATAATGACAGATGTTTTATTTTTTCAGCAGGATCAATGTGATGCAAACGCACTACTTCGAATGGTTGAGTGATTTGTGTACGCAAAGCCTGTTCTGCTTCGTTAAAAAATGTTGCTCGTGAAGTTATAATAATTTTCAGATCTTTACCTTTGTAGTAATTAATGCAACTACGCAAACGATCAATATTTGCATCCATTGCTCTTTTGCCCATACTGGGTGACATTTCATCAAACCCATCAAGAATTATCAGCAGTTTAAATTTATTACGTATGTCGTTCCATTCACTAAGAGTAGCTCCAAAAGCCGCAAGACGACTAACTAAAAAGGTCTCTTCATTCATTTTTTCAGTTAGATCTTTTAAAGTTAACCTAAGTGGAATAACCTCTTTAGACGGAGATTTCAGAAAGTCTTTTGCTAACTGACGTGCTAAAGAGTATGTTAAAAAGGTTTTACCGTCTCCGAAATCGCCTAATAAAAACAATATCGAACCATTACTAGAAGTTTTCGTCCAATTGATAAGATGTTGTTCTGCTGAATCATTCTTAAAATTGTAGTTGATGTCACGACAGATAATTGGCACACGATGTTCATACCGCTCCTCATAGTAAGTCTCTGCTGTTTGAGTACTACTTTCTTTATTAGGGTCACCTTTTTCGCTAGAAGTTAATAATTTATCATAATTACGAAGATAATCCTTCCAAGTTTTAGGCAAAGGCACTGCAGGCTCTAGTTTCTGTTTCCAAGTCTCTAACACACGTGACCGTTTCTCATCGTCCCATGTACTTAGAGCTATTTTATCCGCATATGAACCATAATAGTGTTTATGAATATCAGAAACTAACCCAAAAAACTCTTCAACATTATTATCTTGTGCCTTATTGTCTCGTGTCCATAATTGAACTTTTTGTATTGGATCCCAACGGTTTTCCTCCTCCCACTTTTTCAAATTTATATGCAGGTCATTTGAGACTTTACCATTTGGCGAAATAAGTACCCACTGATGAATTGTAATGCCGTTCTGCCGTGCTTGTTCTAATTTATCCATAACAACAGTTCGAGTAATGTTTTTGGTATCTTTGCATTCCATCATGCATACACACTTTGAACCACTGGCATCTGTATAAGTAAATTGTATGTCAAAACCAAACTGGTATCCTGCTTGTTGCCTTCTAAGCTCGATAAGCCCTTGTTTCTTTTCTAGTTTACCCCTCTGCTTGGTAAGCGTGGTTAATAACTGGTCACCCTCTTCATCATCAATAATAAATAATTTCTTTAAAAGTATCATAACATATTTTTCTAAAGTTTCACCTATCACTTGAGAATCTGGAGGTATGATAACAGCAGGCTGAGGAGGTACAATTTCTTGAGCTGTTGTTTTAGTCTCGATATTTTTCGTAGATGCTGGAGCAGTTTTTGTCTGTGTTTCAAATGATTTAGATAAATCAAATGTTAATAGTGACCATAGGTTAACTTTAAAATCTATAGACTTTTTATCACTGCTCCAATTTTTTTCATTAATTTCCAGAGATTTAGTAGGATCAAATACATATGCAAAATCCTCTACTAATTTACTGTAACGATTTTTGTTAACATTCTCCAATTTAGGAAGAAAAACAAAGGCGTTAGGGTAATCAAAGTTTCGCATATGTTCATTAAAGGTTTGCAGTAAATTGTCATAAGTTACTGATTTATCCACAACTTCAATGTTGATTGTGTATTCACTGAAAATACTGTCAAGTGTTTCTCGAAGCCTCTCTATGTATTCTACTTGCTTTGATCCCCTGACAGATATCGTCACCGAACGTGCATATTCACGCTCCTCAACAAGAGCATCTGTATCCTCCCAACGAAGAACCGCACCAAACCGCCAAGAACGCTCCATATCCAATTCCTTTGAATGCAATACGGCCAACCGAGCCACTGAATATGGTGGCAACGGTTGATTAGCCTGATACTCCATCAGTAACCCCTCTCCAAAATCAAACACTGGCAGACGTGAAGCATCTGGACGATCAGCCGGAAGTAATAAAGGTACCAAAATTTCATCAAAATTTTTAGCCTTAGGATTTATGAAAAATGCCAATTGATAAATCTTCATCAGACTAAACAGAAAAACCGCTTTTTCCTCAGGATATTTAGAGGCATCACTATCTGCAAACATTTTATGAAAGTCTGAAATAGATATTTTATACCTATCCACTCTTTTTTCGTTTAAGCCCCAATTGATTAATCGATATATTCCATGACTAATCCAATTTGGATTTAACACCATCACACCAAATTCTTGCATATCCTCAGTACCATAATGTAGACAAATACCTAAAGCATGAAGATCCTCTAACAACTGTCGCATCTGCTCTTCTGATGTAACACCATTGTTTTTGGCGATCTGATCAAAATCGTCTCTTGTAATGAAATTGTTACCTTGAGCAAAATTTTTCCTAAGAGTCTCCTTAACTTTGTAGGCGGGGAGGGATATTTTTTGGTTCTTCCAAAGAGGATTATCACGCAAATAGTCCATAACTTTTTGACGAAAAATCTCCAAAACCTCACCACCCGTATTTATATCCACATAACAAAAATCAATAATTGAAGGAAATTCTTTTTTCAAAGTGTTTTCCGGCAAATCCACCCGGTGTTTATCTCGAACATTGACAAGAATAAACACAGGTGAATCTCCGCCGTAATTGCGAATCTGCTCAAGCCAATACTCCGTACGATTATCACCCTCTGTCCGTCCATCAATCACCAAAATGTACAGACAACGCTCAGACATAAAACACCGATGAACAGCATGAGTAATAATATGCCCCGCAAAATCCCAAACATGAACATTCAACTTGCTATTAGACTGTTGGGAATCAACAGGAATGACCCAGTCAATGACATCCACACCCTCTGTACTCTCACCAATTTCAGGCATTTGTGCGGTGGGGTTTTTCAAACGCCATGTAAGAGCGGTTTTACCCGAACCTTTATCTCCCAAAATAATAACACGTGCCTCATTAAGCCGTACCGAACCTTGATTTTTTATCTCCATAACATAACGAGCAACATCCGCAGCTCCACGCTCCATAATCTCATTAGGCACACTGAGTCGTAGCTTAATTTCCTCACGATCATCATCATCAAGTATAAACCCTTTCTCAAACAACTTTGCATACCAATCACCCCAATACCCACAACCCAACTCACGCAAAGCACCCTGAAAATTATCCCACACAACACCATACACACCAACACCTTTTTTGAAATTATATTTCCTATTTTGTATGTTGCTTACATCGTCAAGTAAAATACGTTGTAATTCGTCGACATTTTGGTAACCATAGTTGATAACGGTAGCGTTTATGGCGGCGTTGACAGCATGCTGAGCGGCGTTGACAGCATGTTCGGTGGCAACTGATATGCCGTAGGCGTTAGTGGCATAGACGAGTGTGTTGGCAGCGTTTATGGCGGCGTTGACAGCATGTTCGGCAATGTCGAAAGCATAGTTATTAATGTAACCACAAAATTTCACGTCGATGTTGATTGTTTTGACGGTTTCAGCGGTAAGAACGGCGTTTTTGCCGGCGTCGAAAGCATAGCCGTAAGTGTCGTCTGGTCTAGCAGAGTCTATCGTTTTTAATACGGCTAACAAGTGTTTTTGTCTTTTATTATTTTTGTCTGTGTTTTTCCAGTAGTTAAAGTGTTTATTTGCACCTATGAATGGTAGAGCTCGTACAGCGCACAACCACGCAAAAAAACAAACATCTTCACTCGAAAACCAAGACAAGCCACTCTGAACTTGTTTTCTGAAACTTTCATTGTCAACATGTTCTGGCGGTGTAGTGGGTTCTACCGTTATAGAACTGGGACGTACCTGAATTAAGAAAATATTATCTGGATACGGTAAGTCTTGATCTATAGCCCATTCTATATCCGTGGGTTTGCCGTAATGTTTCTCAACTTTATTTGCAAGCTCTACGAGTGCAAAAATTTCTTTATCACTTACACAAGATTCTTGAGCTCTATCACCTTGTATGTTTGAATGCATAGTTTTTCCAGTATTTGGATCCCGAATATACTCGCCGGTTTTGTTTGCGATGTTACGTTCCTTAATTTGTCCTGTTAATTTATCAACAATAAAAACATCTGGAGTAACAGCACCCGAAACCGTTGCTACACCAAGACCAAAAGAACCCTTAATAACAATTTCATTTTGGTTCCCCGTTATAGGATTAAGTGTAGTCATAACACCTCCTGCACGGGAGTTCACCATTTTGTGAACCCCAACACTAATAGAAACCTTGCTATGTGCCATTTTCTTATCTTCACGATAGGAAATGGCACTTGGAGTAAACAAGCTAGACCAGCACTTTACAATCTTTTCGATAAGCTCATTAGCACCTTTAATGTTGAGCCAAGTCTCTTTATTATCTGTAAGTGAAATATCTGGTAAATTTTCGGCTGTAGCACTTGAAATAACAGCAACAAACGCATCCTTAAGCAGGATGTGGTTGCTTAATTTTCTATAAGCCGTTCTGATTGACGTCTGAATATCTTTAGGCATTGGAGTCATTGTAAATGATTTGCGAATATATTTTGAGGCCTCTTCACATTGTTTAGGATCATTATGATCGGTAATAGTTTTTTTAATTATGCCATTGATTCTTTCAGAAAGACGTGTTTCTTCAATAAACCGTTCATAGACAGAAGTCGTAACAGCAAACCCAGTAGGAACACGCAAACCAATGCGCATCATTTCACAAAGGTTCGCATTCTTACCGCCAACAACTGAAGCATCAACATTCTTTACATCATTAAACCACAAAATTGAAGGTTTGGACGTATCGTTTGATTCAAATTCAAAACAATGAACAGTGTCAGATACTCTATTCATAAAACAGACATTGTACACATAAGATGTGTGCCCTTTTAGTATGAACTCTATTTTGCCTCTCTTACTATCCCAAATCCTCACAGTACCATCATATGATGTGGATGTCAAATGTTCTCCATTGGGACTAAAACACACACAACAAATAGCATCTGTATGACCATGCAAAGTGTGTACCAGTTTGTATGTTTCGCTTTCCCATATCTTTATCGTTTTGTCCCCTGAGGCGGAAGCAAGATATTTCCCATCGGGACTAAAACACACACTATGTACAGAATTTGTACGGTTGTATAAGTTGTGCAATAGTTGGTCATTTTTCCAATCCCATATATTTATACTCTTGTCCCTTGAGGCGGAAGCAAGATATTTCCCATCGGGACTAAAACACACACCCACTACAGCACCTGTATGGCGAGATAGGGTGTGTAACAGTGTCCAGTTTTCGCTTTCCCATATCTTTATCGTTTTGTCCCCTGAGGCGGAAGCAAGATATTTCCCATCGGGACTAAAACACACACCATACACAGCATCTATATGATCAGATATTGTATGTAATAGCTCTCTAGTTTCAGTTTCCCAAACCTTCACAGACTTATCTCTTGAGGCGGAAGCAAGATATTTCCCATCGGGACTAAAACACACACTCATCACAGCATTTGTATGGGCAGATAGAGTACATACTAGTTTGTATGTTTCGCTTTCCCATATCTTTATCGTTTTGTCCCCTGAGGCGGAAGCAAGATATTTCCCATCTGGGCTAGAACATACACCATACACAGCGTCAGTATGATCGTGTAGCGTATGAACTAATTTGCCGTTTCCACTATCCCATATATTCACAGAACCGTCCTCTGATGCAGAAACAAGAAAATATTGACTATCAAAAAAAGCCTCTGAAAAGTTCGTATCTCGTGCATTACTCTTTTCAAATTGGTTGGGCATAAACGATCTTGCAAAATTACTACTACTGATGTCTTTTCCAACAAATGAGCACCTTCTTAAGTCTAATTCTGAAAAATCTTCTTCAGACAAGTCGCCATTACGTGTATAGTCAATTATTTGTAAAGCGTTAAAAACTCCAATCTGAGCTTCACCACCAACCATATTTTTAAAACACTCTAAGTACTTCCTTAATTCTGATTCCTCGCCAGAGGGTTTTACCCATTCATACTTCCGTGCGGACATTTTTACAACTTTATGTTCCTGCAAAATTTCCAAAAGCATTCGAGAAATTTCAAACGGTAAAACTCTATCAGTAAATACCGATTTATTGCCTATGCGCATTTGATTTTTTATGTGTGTTGCTGAAAAAAGTTCTTGAACGCTTTTGTGGGTAAACGCATAAGTACTTTCGTTAAATCTATCGATTCCGCGTTTCATTATGCTGAAACTGTTAATACACCTGTCTAGTAAATATGAGGTTCTATCGTGTTTATTGAGAATATTTTGTATCACAGATTTGTAAAGAATTAGATCTTCAGATTTTTTACCTTCATATTTTATAGAAGTGCAAAAATTGTTGATATAGTGCTCTAATTCTACTACAGTGAAATGAAATTTTCCGTGGCTTTCTACCTGATAGGCTATATAGGGTAGTAAATGTCGGAATAAAATTTTTGCAAACCCTTCCTCTACAGGATCTTGATACAAAATTTTTGTTTTTATTATTTGATGTTCTAAGAAATTCCATAGAAGTTCACCTGTTGTACTGGGATCTTTAAGAAATCTTGTTTTTTGTAAGCCAACAAACGCTTCTGGCTCTTTAATGTTAAGTGTATATATTTTGAGCATCATGGGATTGTTTAAAATAGCATACAGTTCGGGTGTAAGTACTCTTTTTTTATCAGTTGGAGCATGTTTTGCTAACCAGGCATCAATAACTTTTTCATTAATTGGTTCAAAAGTAAGCCGCGTGAAGCTACTTATTTCAGATTGCAGAACATCGTTTCGAGAGGTAATCAAAATCTGCAGGCGCTTCTTCATCGCCAACTTTCTCAACTCTTCTAAAAAAATTTTTTTATATTCAAATTGTATTTCATTGAAACCGTCAAGCAACAGAACAACAGACTTTTCGTCCATCAAATAATCATACTTATGCTCTGCAACACCATAAACTTCCACAATGTTTTTCTTAATGGTGTTTTTAGTAGTGTAATCACATAGTGGCACATAGAAGACTTGCATATTTTGCTTTAAACAAATAGCCCACAATCGCATACAAGTCGCAGTCTTACCCAGCCCACCCTCACCAATAAGAATAGCATGAGGGCATTCTTTCTCTTTAAGTTTAGTTAGAATATCCTCGACAACATATTCACTGTTGGCATCTTTTATTTTCAGAGGAATATATGTATCATCTTTAAACAAAACATTATACGATTTTCCATGCGGTAACTTCCATTTGTCAAGCTGAACTGCCGAATTATCTCGATACAATTCAAGATTCCGTTCATTTTGGGTATTTGAAGCGTCAAGAAACTTTGCAACGGCTTCCGCACCTTGCGCTTTTATTTCATCAGACACGTTGAGCCGTAGCTTAATTTCCTTGCGATCAGCCTCATCAAGCACAAACCCCTTAGTAAATAAACGTGTATACCAATCGCCCCAGTAATCACAACCCAAATCACGCAAAGTCTTTTGAAAATTATCCCAAATCACACCATACATGGAGGTGTTATTTTGGAAATTACGTTTCCCAGATTTTATACTTTCTAAATCGTCAAACAAAATAGACTGTAATAAGTTGAACGGTGGAATCGTAGCGTAGTCTGCGGCATCGCCGGTGACTATTTTAGCGATGCTAGCAACGTAGGCGAGATCGGGTTTGATCGCGGTGTAAGCGGCTTTGGCGGCGACATAGGCAACTTTGGCAGCAACATAGGCGGTGTCTTCAGCTTTAGCGACGGCAACGTCGGCGTAAGTGGGAGAGTAGGAAACGTAGTCACTGTCGATATCGTATTTGCTGATGTCTGTTTTAGCGACGGCAACGTCGGCGTAAGTGGGAGAGTAGGAAACGCGATTAATGTCGTATTCAGTAAAGACTGATTTAGTGGCGGCGTTAGCAGCTGCATCTGCTTTGGTGGCGATGTCGTTGACGTAGGTGGCAGTGTAGGTGGTAGCGTAGGTAATGGGGATGTCTATGGCGTTCAATACAGCCAACAGGTGTTTCTGTCTTTTATCTCCTTTTTTGGTGTGTTTCCAATAATCAAAGTCGCCGTTTGTGCCCAAAAATGGTAAAGTGCGTACCGCACACAGCCAAACAAAAAAACGAACATCCTTATGTGAAAAATCAGCCAAATATTTTCGAACTCGTTCGTCAAATGTTTCGTCCATGTTAGACCCACTTTATAATCTACATCAATAAACCAGAGTTACTACTGTCAGCTGGAATTATTAAATCATCCGTAATGTGCGTTACCTAAATCTTAACATAGGTATTCAGGTGTGAGTGAATCAATCCTGTTCATATTGAAGGGTATACAATGTCCTCAAAATAGTCAACTGTCTATTTCGTAAAACTAAAAGCGAAACAGGCATATTAAGAACATAATGCGTTTGAGGGATTTAGGTGATGGCGCTGAGTAGTAGAAAGAAGCATAAACAGACCATAGTAAACACGACACAGGTTGATGAAAATCTGTTGTTTTTGCATGTGCTCTCAACATGTTGAGAGTTTTAGGAAGCTGATTGGTATGCCTGACGAGTTGTGGCGTATGCGTCAATTTTATAAGATTTTTCCAATTCGTGCGACACTGTGGCACGAATTTCAACATCAGGAAACAATTCGGCAAATTTAATCATACGAGTTATTTTTGTGTATTCAAAACTCTGCCCATATTTTCTGGTTAATTGTTGTGACAGTGTCGCAACAATCTGTTTACCATACTTAGTACGTACAAAAATGGAAAAGAATTACCGAGTTGCTTGACATTTAATGCTGTCGGTCAATCGATTATTTTTGTGTTTTCATGTCGTTAGAACAAGTTTATACTTTGTTGGTCAAAAGTTTAGTTGTCGTCATCGGGTTCTATGTTTTGAATGATGTTGGCTATTTCGTCAGGGGACGGGAGCAGGGAACGCATTTCTTCGGGTAGGTTTTCATAGAATGAGTAGGTTGCTATGCCGATTGGTTTGTTGGTTGATTTAAGGGTGTATTCTACTCTTGTTCGATTTTTGCTCTTACATACGATAATGCCAATAGAGGGATTTTCCTCAGGTAGCTTCATTGTCTCATCTAAGGCGGTTAGGTAGAATTGCATTTTGCCTGCAAATTCGGGTTTGAATTCGCCAATTTTAAGATCAATGGCAATAAGGCAACGTAGACGCCTATGATATAGAAGCAGGTCGATGAAATAGTCCTCATCAGCAACATCAAGATGATACTGATTACCTATAAAGCTAAAGTCGCCACCCATCTCTATTAAAAATGCTCGAATATTTTTTATGATGCCTGCTTCAAGCTCGGCTTCACTATGTTCAAGGCCCATTTCCATAAAGTCAAAATTGTAATCGTCTTTGACAGCGAGTTTTGCTTGTAGTCTATATTTTTCTGGTATGGTTTTGTCAAAATTGGTTTGGTTGATGAGGTATTTCTCAAAGGCTTTGTTTTCGATGTTGTTTATCAGAACGTTTTTTGTCCAGCCGTAGCGTTTGGTCATTTTGATGTAGAATTCGCGTTCAAGGGGGTCTTTGCATTTCTGCATTATGCTTATGTTCTTTGTCCAGCTTATTTCTGCCACTATTGGTGGCAGATTTGTTTTTTGAATTTCTGCAACCATTGGTTGCAGTTTTGATTTTTGTGAATATTCAAGATAAAACGTCCGCATTAACCACAGATTACGAGCCGAAAAGCCCTGAACGCCTGGGAACTCTTTTTGTAGCTCTTTAGCTAAAAATTCAACGATTGACTTACCCCAACCCTGCTCACGTTGCTTGTGGTCGATTTCTGCGCCGATTTCCCAATAAAGTTGCATCAACTCAGTATTAACGTGCTTCATTACCTCATACTGGCGATGATATATGAGCTCTTTAATTTGTTTAATAAAAGAACCGTAAAGAGCTATATTGTTATCCATTATTTTGACTTCCTATGCTGATAATAGCAGATACTTTTCGCCGTTCATATGCTTTATGCGGAACTTGACAACAATCCCGTATAAATTTGTGGCTCAAAAACTAATTTTCGCCAATTGCAATACACTATGCACAACAAATACTGTTTTATCATACACCATGTGTTGTAATTAGGTATGTATTCAGCTCAGCTCTGAGTCCATGCTTGGATGAGGCTGGTTTTCATTTGTTCAAACGTATCTAGCCCTTGTTTACTCCATGTAGTGATCAGAGTCATCATAGTCTCATAGATGGTGG